>Ga0070729_10000198_pt1 | contig 147100 bp, 137 predicted proteins | sample tdDd472_FD_66725 | JGI IMG/M metagenome (GOLD analysis project Ga0070729, IMG submission 66725) | Marine sediment microbial communities from the Atlantic coast under amendment with organic carbon and nitrate - tdDd47.2 | ecosystem: Environmental > Aquatic > Marine > Coastal > Sediment...
ATCGACTTTCTATCATCGATTTATCAGATAATGCTTCTCAACCAATGTTATCCAAAGATGACAATTATGTAATAACCTTTAATGGAGAAATCTATAATTTCAAGGAGTTAAAAACAGAGCTTGAAACAAAAGGATATTCTTTTAAATCCAACTCTGATACAGAAGTTGTTCTAGTTGGTTACCAAGAATGGAAGGATAAGCTTTTAGATAAGCTAAACGGAATGTTTGCATTTTCTATTTATGATAAATCAACTAAGCAATTCTTTTTAGCAAGAGATAGATATGGCATAAAACCGCTTTATTATTTTAACGAAGAAGGAAAGTTTGTTTTTTCAAGTGAAATAAAAGGAATTACATCATACCTTAATTTTAAACCGGAAATAGACAAAGAAGCTGTTTTAGAGTATTTTACCTTTCAAAATCTATTTACTGATAAAACATTTCTTAAAAATATAAAGCTTTTTCCGGCCGGACATTATATGTACGTTAATGCAACTGGAGAAACTAATTTAAATCAATTTTGGGATTATAATTTTTCAGAACAAGAAGAATATAGTTCTTATGATGAATATCTTGAAGCTTTTAACCATCATTTTACTAAGGCAGTCAAACGTCAATTGTTAAGTGATGTAGAGATTGGAACCTATTTAAGTGGAGGAATGGACTCAGGTTCCATAACTGCAATATCTGCAATGGAAAATCCTTATATTAAATCATTTACCTGCGGATTTGATTTAAACTCTGCTTCCGGTATTGAAATTAATTATGATGAACGTCAAAGAGCTGAATACATGTCTTATCTTTTTAAGACCGAACATTATGAAATGGTTTTAAAATCAGGTGATATGGAAAGAGTTATGCCGGCTATGGCTTATCATCTTGAGGAGCCAAGAGTAGGGCAGTCTTATCCCAACTATTATGCAGCTAAATTGGCAGGTAAGTTTGTAAAGGTTGTGCTTGGTGGTACAGGTGGTGATGAGTTATTTGGTGGCTATCCTTGGAGATACTACCGAGCAGTAGTAAACGATGATTTTGAAAATTACATCGACAAATATTATCTCTTTTGGCAACGATTAATCCCTAACAAAACCATACATGAAGTATTTGCTCCGATTTGGAATGAAGTTTCTCACGTATGGACAAGAGATATTTTTAGAGATGTTTTTAAAGGATTAGATATTTCAGAAATTTCCAGCCCTGAACAATATGTGAATCTATCCATGTATTTGGAAACTAAAACATTTTTGCATGGCCTCTTAATTGTAGAAGATAAGTTGAGCATGGCTCATAGCCTTGAGTCCAGAGTTCCGTTTTTGGATAATGATTTGGTAGACTTTGCTTTAAAAGTTCCTGTGAAATATAAATTAGGCAATTTAAAAGAGGTTGTAAGACTTAATGAAAATGAGCCCGGCCATAAACTAGAACAGTATTTTAATAAAACCAAGGACGGTAAACTTTTGATGCGTAAAGCAATGGAAAAATATATTCCAACAGAGGTTACCAGTAACGCAAAGCAAGGGTTTTCTGCACCGGATGCCAGTTGGTTTAAAGGAGAGAGCATTGAATATGTGAAGTCACTTATCGGACATCCTAAAGCATTTATTTATGAGTTTATGGATTATAATGCCGTGAAAAAATTAGTAGATGAACACATGGAGGGAAAACAAAACAGGCGTTTGTTTATTTGGTCTTTATTATATTTTGAAAACTGGCTAAAAGAATATTATCAATGAAAATTTTAGTTACAGGTTCTAGTGGTTTTGTGGCAAAGCATCTGATCAATCGCTTAGTAGATGAAGGCCACTTTGTATATGCTTTACAAAGAAGTGCTGCTTCAAATATTGCAGAAAATGTTCATGTAATAGCAGCAGATTTATCTAAAGATGACTTTATACAACAATTATCTTCTGACATAGATGTAGTATATCATTTAGCACAATCGAAGCAATATAGAAGTTTTCCTGATGGTGCTAACGATATGTTTAATGTAAATATCAAAAGCACTCAGCTTTTATTGGAGTGGTCCAGATTAAATGGCGTAAAAAAGTTTTTTTATGCGTCAACGGGTAATGTTTATGAGCCTTCTAATAAAATACTGTCCATTGATGATAAGTTGAATGCAAATTCATACTATGCTGCTTCTAAACTTTCTGCTGAACAATTGGTAAAACAGTATGCTATTTTTTTTGAAGTATTTATAGGTAGAATATTTACTGTGTTTGGTAAAGGGCAAGAAAATATGTTGATTCCTAATATCATTAATTCTGTAAAAGAACGTAAAGAAATTACGCTAAATGGCGGAGATGGATTATGGATGACACCAATACATGTAGATAATATTTGTGATTTACTGATAGGTTTTTTAATTAATAAAAATATTGAGAATTCTTTAATAACAAATATTTCAGGTGTAGAAAAAGTCTCGCTTAAGCAAGTAGTTCAAAAAATTGCTCAAACTTTATCAATTGAGCTAAACATTATTGAAAATGAAGGTGTTGCAGGTAGTCTCTGTGGCTTAAATTATAACCCATTTAATTTAAACATTCAATATAAAAGCATTCTAGATACAAGTCATTATATTTAGAGCTTGAAATGGAAAAGCTAAGAGAACCGGATTTTTTTATTATTGGTGCCCCTAAGTGTGGAACAACTGCACTAGCTACGTATCTAAATTCAAATAGAGATATATTAATTTCTGAACCAAAAGAACCTAATTTTTTTAATACTGATTTTTCAGATGATTTTGGGTTGTTTAATTCTTACGAAGATTATTTAAAAACTTGCTTCAGAAATAATCATAAAATTAAAATGGCAGGAGAGGCTTCTATTTGGTATTTGTTTTCTGAAGTGGCAGTTAGTAATATTTTAAAAAGATTCCCGGATGCTAAGTTTATAGTTATTCTTAGAAATCCTGTAGACATGATTTATTCATTATACTCGGAATTACTTTATCAGGGGGTTGAGGATGCCAAAACCTTTAAGGAAGCCTGGAATTTAAGGAAGCTGAGATGGGAAGATGAAAGAGTGCCTGATGAATGTGTTGACCCTAAAGTTTTATGGTATGGTAGGGTAGCAAGTTTTGGAGAGCAATTAGAACGGCTATATTCAGAAGTTGACCCTGATAATGTAAAAGTTATTTTGAATACCGAGTTAAATAAAAAGACATTAGAAACTTATAAATCTACCCTTAAGTTTTTAGGCGTAAAATATTATGGCTTTAAAGATTTCTCAAAAGTAAATGCAAACAAAAGGGTTAAATCTCCTTTATTACTAAAAATTAGTAGAAAGCTGAGTAGTAAAAAACTTACCAGAGTTAAGAGAAAGCTTGGTATTTCAGCAAATTACAGCTTATTAAACATGGTTAAAAATGCAAATACTAAATTTGAAAAACGAAAACCACTTTCTGTAGAATTTAGAAAAGAGTTAGTGGACTTTTTTATTAGTGATATAGAAAAAACTGAAAAAATATTAAACAGAGATTTATCTCATTGGAAACGATAAAGTATGCTTAAAAAATTAGTTAGAATATACAGAGACATCAAAAGAAGACTTAAATCACAGCGACAGCAAACTGATAATTTATATAAGTTGCTTTACAATATGGTTCATGATTTAGAGGAGTCTGTAAACTTAACTGCTGCACAAACTGCTGTATCATTTTCTGACCAATGGAAGAAGTTCCCTGATGGTGATTTTTTACTTAGCGATCCATGGTTTAAGTCTAATGTAGCAGATATTATTGAGAAAGAGGAGTTACAAATTTCAAGAGATTGGATAAAAGGTAAAAAAGTGCTTGATGCCGGCTGTGGTAACGGGAGATGGAGCTACGGTTTAGCCCAACTTGGTGGAAATATGACTTGTGTTGATATTAATCAGTCGGCAATAGATGCTACCAAAGAAGCGCTGAAGGAATGTAATGTAGAAACCCAATTTCAACTTTCTCCTTTAGAAACAATTACTGAAAAATTAAGCGGGCAAAAATTTGATTTAGTCTATTCTTGGGGAGTGGTTCATCATTGTCAAAGCTTTAATAAATCATTAAATCAGTTATGTAGTTTAGTGAAAGATGATGGAGTGCTGTTTCTGTATTTGTATGGTAGAGAAAGGCTTAATATGACGGATGATATAGAGCTTTTTAAAGAGCGAATAGCTTATAATTTATTGGATACAGAGGCAGAAAAACTAAAATTCTTGATGAAAAAAGCTAAAGGCGATAAAAAGAAATTAAATATGTTGCATGATTATTATTCACCTTTAATTAATAGAAGGTTAGATTATAACTATGTAAAAGAATTTTTAGAAAATAGAGGATTTGAATTAGTAGAGCGGAATAAGAAACATCCGGAACTATTTATTAGAGCGGTAAAGTCTGAAAAATCAGATGTAATAAATCATTTTCTACCTGAGCCTCAAGCACCGTTTTGGTTTCAAAGAGACTTAGGTTCACTAAAGAAAATTTACGTTAAATAAACTTGCTTGAAATCTCAACTTAGAATATTTCATGGTCCATACAATGTTGCCGGAATTGGCGGGCACCTGGCTGAGGCGGAGCGGGAGAGAGGATATGCGTCAAAGTTTATTGTTTACAAAGCAAATAAACTGATACATAATCATGATGATAATATTGATTTTACAAATAATCATCTTTTTAAAAGATTCATTCATGTACCTTTTTATTTCTTTTGGAAGTGTGTTTTCAATTTCGACCTATTTCATTTTTACTTTGGTAAAAGTCTGTTGATGTTTAATCTGGACTTACCTATCCTTCGGCTATTTGGTAAGAAAATTATTATGACGTATTGTGGTTCTGAAGTTAGATTAGTGGGAAAAGTAGAAAGCAAACGAAATCCTTATGTAAAACATATACAATTTTCTACATCCTCTACCACCAAAAAAATATGGGCAAGTAATTTTTTTCTAATCCAATGGATTAAATGGATTTTCTTGTTTCAATATGATATACCTAAATACGATACTCGTAAGCAAATGATGATGTGGTGGCAGAATTTATTTATTCATAAATTCTTTGCTTATAGAGACTTGTATGCAAGTGTATTAACAGTTATTCCCAAAGAAAAAGTAATCAAAGATGTATTTATAAATAATATAGGTATCGCTTCTTCAGAAAAACTGAAATTTGAAGAACCCAAGCAAAATGAAAAAGTTGTTATTGTTCATGCTCCAACAAATAAACTTGGAAAGGGTACAGCATTTATTGAAAAGTCATTAGAAGAATTGAAAAAAAGAGGAGTTGAATTTGAATATCTTGAAATATATAGAATGTCTCACCCAGAAGTATTAGGATTACTAAAAGATAAAGCAGATATTGTTATAGACCAGGTTTTGGTAGGAAGTTTTGCTTCTTTGGCAATTGAGGCTATGTATTTTGGGAAACCAGTGGTTTGTTACATACTTAAAGATATTGAAAATGAGTTTCATGGTGATTTACCAATTTATAATTCAAATTTGGATAATTTAACCGACAATCTGCAGGAGCTTGTTGTTAATCGAGACCTTAGGATTAGTATCGGGAAAAAAGGAATTAAGTACTTAAATAAATACTATAATAAAGGTAAGATAATAGATGAAACAATAAATATTTACAAATCGCTTTATTATTAATTGTCTTTAAGATATTTTGCTGGTACGCCTACCCATAACTGATTATCAGGAATGTTTTTGGTTACTACGGCTCCCATCCCAATCATTACATTATTTCCAATCGACAGAGTGTCTAAAATAGAAACAGAAGGAGCTATCCATGAGTTTGATCCAATTTTGACACTTCCTCCTATCATGCTTTTGGCAATAATCATTGAATTTTCACCAATTTCTACATTATGGGCAATATGTACTAAATTATCTATTTTAACTCCATCTTTAATAATTGTATTTCCTAATCCACCCCTATCTATACAAGTATTAGAGCCAATATGTACATTTTTTCCAATTTCTACTCCACCAATGTGAGGAAATAGTTCCCATTCATTATCTTCATTTTTTGAGTATCCATATCCTTCTCCTCCAATTGTTGAATTGGCTTTTATAATAGTATTGTCTCCTATAATAGTATTGTCATAAATAACTGCGTTATGTTCAATAGTTACATTGTCTCCAATTTTACAATTACCTATCAATACATTTTCACCAATAGAACAGTTTTTTCCAATAGTTGCGTCTAGACTAATCTTAGCACTTGAAGATATTTTTCTTGTAACTGATTGTTTGATTAGGAAATTAATTATTCTTAAAAAGGTAAGCTTTGGATTATCTACAATTATGAATGTTTTGTCAGAATGATTTGATTTATCAATATCACCATCAGTTATTATTAGCTTCGCTTTAGTTTGATTAAGAATTTCTTGCTTGTCACTTCTTTTAGGGTTAAGCCATACCAAGCTCTTTTCATTAGCTTCAAAAATTGATAGATAATTATCAAAATTCCTACTTTTCCCTTCCAAAATGTAGTTCTTTGGAAGAAGGTTTATAATATCTTTAATTTCCATTTTTAATTATTTTAAAAACTCTTTTTTCCCCATATGCTCTTTCAGTTTCTAAGATTTGTCTTTCCATTCTTTCAAAGGTTTTATAAAGTCCCCAATCCCAAATTTCTTCTGTGCTATTTAGTTCTTTTCCCCACCAAATGGGATGAGTTAGAATTTGAATTTTGTTAAACTCTCCAGAATTAATTAATTCAATTGGATCTTTTCTAAAGTTCATATTACTGTCAGATAAATATTCTATTCCCTTCATGTCTTCTTTATCGTACGTATTAATGAAGTTATTTAATTTGACTTTATTTTGAAGGACTCTCTCGCTTGGTTGATGAAATGAAACACTACTAATTTTTGTGTTTAAAGCAGTTTCTAAAATCGAAACTTCATTTTCTACTAATGTATTTAAATCTAGCTTAAAAGGATAATAACCTTCATCATAATGCAAGCCAATTTCATGTCCTAGACCAATTATTTCTTTTGCAAGAGTATTATTTTCTCTGCTAAACAAATTATAAATAGGGCTTCTTAACATTAAGAAAAATGTTGATTTAATACCTAACTCAAATTCAATTTTAGCAATTTCTAGAGCTGAACCAAGGTCAATATCAATATCATGCCTAAGAAAAATCTGTTTTTCATCTTCTGATGCTATTTCTGAAAATGATTTATATGAAAAGTCGTTTTTTAACCCTGTCTTAAGAATTTCTTTGTAATGCTTGTATGAAAATTTTTCTTCCATTTAGTATAAATATTAAAAATATGGATATTTTAGCTATAAAATTAATAAATATGAGAAGATACAAACTACTTTTTTTAATGATGTTGGCAGTTGTTTTTGGTTATTCACAGTCAACTATATGGCACTTTGGTGGTGGTGGTGGACTTAGGTTTAATACTAATGGCACAACTTCAACTTTTTCTGGTGGAGCTACAGTTTATCCTAATCCTGGTAATGCGAATCATACGCCTGAAGGATCAAGTGTCACAACAGATGCTAATGGAAATGTAATATTTTATACAAATGGTAAAACCATTTGGGATGGAAGTAATACTGTTATCTCAACATCGTTAGTTGGAGGCACATCATCAACAGAGTCTTCTTTAATCGTACCAGTACCTACTTTAGCTTGTGAAAAATTTTTAGTTTTTACTACTGTTGGAGTTGATGATTCAAATTTTAGTGATGGGCTAGGCGTTGCTCTCATAGACGTCAATGGTACAGCACCACCATACACTGTTAGTGTATTAGGAACTCCTCAGTCATTACAGGCTGGAACATACTTTTCAGAAAAACTAACGGCTACTTCTGATAAGAATGGCGGTTGGTGGGTAGTAGCTCATGATTTTGGTTATAATGCTTCCGGAACCGGAGCTAATGCTAAAACTTTTTATGTTTATCATATAACCTCTGCCATTGCAACAGCTACAAATACTGCCTCAGCAGTTACAATATTAAATAACAACAAACAAACATTTAATGTTACATCTAGTACTTCTCATAACTCATTTTCTGGCTCAAGTAATAAGCATACTGCTGGTCAGGGACAAATGAAGTTTTCAAAGGATGGAACAAAACTGGGGCTTACCATTGCAAGACAACAGACTGTTGATTTGTTTGATTTTAATACAATTAATGGTCAAATAACTTTTAAAACATCATTTCAGCCTAATGGTTCACCTGCTAACCAGCAGTTATATGGATTAGAGTTTTCTCCTAACGGTAATATTTTGTATATAGCTGAGTGGTTAAATACTGGAAACGAAAGAATATTACAATATGATTTAAATTCTTCCGATATTTTAGGAAGCCAGCAAACCATAGCTTCGGCTTCTACAACTAGTTATTATAATTTTTCTGCTATGCAACTTGGAGTGAATGATAAAATTTATATAGCGGGTTCCGGAACAGGGCTTAGTACACTTTCATCTATTGATAATCCCAATGTGCTGGGAACGGGTTGTAATTTTAACTCAGCTTCAACTTCAATTAGCGGAGCGTCTGTATTAGGGCTTCCAAATGTAATATCTGGAATTACTTCTTGTGCCCATATGGGTGATTATACTTCTATAAATGAAGAGAATGAGATGTCAGAGGTTAGTATATATCCAAACCCGTCATCAGGATTTATTAATATAAATTCTGATATTGAAAAAGGTAACTACGAAGTTAGAGACATTAATGGACGAATTTTACTAGAAGATAAATTTTTTAATAATGTTTCGTTAAATATTAGTGATTTAGCTAACGGTATTTACTATTTGACAATAAAAGATGGTAGTCTTATTAGTAAAACACATAAAATTATTTTGAATAAATAATGAGACTATTTTTCATATTTATTTTTTCTTTTTTTCTTTCCACTTCTTTTTCTCAAACATCTGTTTGGCATTTTGGAAATGGTGGTGGCTTGAAGTTTAATTCTAATGGAACTACTAGTCCATTTGCTGGAGGAGCAACAGTTTATCCAACTCCTGGAAACCCACAACATACTCCTGAAGGTTCTGCAGTTGTGACAGATAAGAATGGGAATGTTATTTTTTATACAAATGGAAAAAGACTATGGAATGGTAGTAATGTTGTAGTTTCTTCAAGTTTATTAGGTGGAACATCTTCTACTCAGTCTTCATTAATTGTTCCCATCCCTACGGCTGAATGTAACAAATTTTTGGTTTTCACTACTGTTGGAGTTGATGACTCAAACTTTAGTACTGGTCTTGCTGTTACTTTAGTTGATGTTACTGGAAGTACACCTCCTTATGGGGTTTCTGTGTCAGGTGTTTCCCAGTCATTGCAGCCTGGAACTTATTTTTCTGAAAAAATATCAGCAACTAGAGATACAAGTGGTGGCTTATGGGTGGTGGCTCATGATTTTGGGTATAACTCTAACGGTTTAGGTGCTACTGCCAAGACTTTTTATGTATATCATATTACATCTGCCCTGGCAACTGCAACTAATACCTCCAATGCTGTGACAATTTTAAACTCAAATCTAACCACACAATTTATAGCTGCTAGTACGTCTCATAATTCTTTTCCAGGTCCAGGAAATCAACAAACAGCTGGTCAAGGGCAAATGAAATTTTCAAAAGATGGGAAAAGGTTAGGATTAACTATAGCTAGACAACAAACTGTAGATATTTTTGACTTTAATCCAAATAATGGACAAATTACCTTCAAGGAGTCTTTTCAGCCAACTGGTTCCCCTTGGAATCAGCAATTATATGGCCTTGAATTTTCACCTAATGGTCAATATTTATATATTCCTGAATGGATTAAAATTTCTAATGAAAGAATATTGCAATATGATTTAACTCAACCTGTTATTGCATCTACTCAAACAGTTGTTGGAATAGCTAATACACCCACATACTATAATTTGTCAGCTCTTCAATTAGGGCCAAATGATAAAATATATGTAGCTGGTCCTGGAACTGGTATAGGTTCTTTAGGTGTAATTGATTCTCCAAACATAGGTGGCATTGGTTGTAATTACTTTGCCAATTCAGCTCCTATATCTGGAACTTCAGTTTTAGGGTTACCTAATGTCATTGTTTCAGAATCTTCTTGTTCATGTGAAGACTTTGTAGCTGATACAACATATATTTGTCAGGGAGATAGTATTTTTTTAGCAGGTAGCTATAGAAAAGTGACTGGGGTATATTATGATAGTCTTCAAAATGTTTTTAGTTGTGATAGTATAAGGCAGAGAAATTTAATTATTAAACCAAATTCATCTTCAAGTTTTTCTACAACTATTTGCCAAGGAGATAGTGTTTTGTTTGGCGGAGTTTATGTTAATACGCAAGGTCAATATATAGATACTCTTTCTTCTTTAAATAGTTGTGATAGTATTGTTACGCTAAATTTGAATTTACTACCCAATAAATCTACTTCGATTAATAACCAAATTTGTCAAGGTGATAGTATTTTTTTAGCTGGAAACTTTCAGTTCAATTCGGGAACATATTTTGATACACTACAAGCATCTAATGGGTGTGATAGCGTAGTAATAACAAATTTGGGTGTATTATCATTATCAACCAGTAATTTATCACTGTCGATATGTCAAGGAGACAGTGTTTTTTTATCTGGGAGTTATCAAACAGTATCAGGAGCTTATAATGATACAATAATAAATGGCTCATCAAATGGATGTGATAGTATTATTACTACAAATTTAAATGTTTTACCTCTATCAGTCAGTGATTTTTCGTTATCTATATGTCAAGGAGATAGTATATTATTGTTGGGAACTTATCAGACATTATCAGGGATTTATAATGATACAATAATCAATGGTTCATTCAATGGCTGTGATAGTATTGTTAGTACAAATTTAATTGTTAATCAGGCTACTGAAGTTTCTGTTTCAGATACTACATGTAATAATGATAGTCTTTTTTATCAAGGTAAATGGTATAGTGTTGAAGGTATTTATTATGATACATTAGTGTCAACCAACAGTGGATGTGATAGTTTATTTAGTGTACTTACTTATCACAAAATTTTATGTGGAAGTGTTATTGTTCCCAATGTTTTTTCACCTAATGGGGATGGTAAAAACGATTTATTTATAGTAGAATCAGAATCCTTGGTTGACTTACATATAAATATATATAATCGTTGGGGACAATTATTATATAATTCAGCAGGTAAAAAGGCATTTTGGGATGGTTATACTTATAGTGGAAAACCTGTGCCCGAAGGAACTTACTATTATATTATTGATGCATCATATTATGATACTTCAGGAAACATTCAAAACGAAAAGTTTACTGGTCATATTATGTTAGTCCGTGATTAACAGGACAATAAAATCTTTTTTATTGATGTTAAATTAGTCATAATATTTAACATACTTTTACCAGATATTTAGAAAAATAATTTTGGGTATAGTTAAAAGACAAGCCGTTAAAGCAACTATTGTATCCTATGTAGGAGCATTTTTGGGGTATTTTAATCAAGTTGTACTTTTTGTACAATTTCTAGCGCCTGCCCAAATAGGTTTAATTCGTCTTATTGTTGATTTTGCTACGGTTGCTAGTCAAGTTACTTTACTGGGCATTCCAAGTGTAATTTTAAAGTACTTCCCATTTTTCAAAGACAGAGAAAAACGGCATAATAACATTTTAAGTTTTTCTATTTTAATAGGGCTTTTGGGTTTTGCCTTAGTAACAGTTATTCTTTTCGCTTTTAAAGGAGTTTTTGTAAAGATTTATGAGGCACGGTCTGAAGAGTTTATCGATTATTACCATCTGGTAATTCCCTTACTTTTTTACTTTACGTTTTTTAATATCCTAGATGCTTATTCTCGTTCATTAATGAGGATAACAGTTCCATCAATATTAAGGGATATTTTTTCAAGAATACTGGTGGCAGCAGTCGTTGTTCTTTTTTATTTTAAACTGATTGATTTTAGTTGGATGATTAGCTTATATGCCTTGTCTTTTATTATTCCGGTTATTGCTTTAGCCTATTACATAAAACGCCTGGGGCATTGGTTGTTAGGAATTGACTTTAGTTTCTTTACTAAAGACTTAAAGAAAAGTATTACAAGTTTTGCAGGTTTTTCACTGCTTGGAACTGCTTCATCTACTTTGGTGTGGAGGATAGATGTTTTAATGATAGCTCCATTATTGGGGCTGGCAGAAACGGGAATTTACGGAATTGCCAGTTATATTGGTTCGGTAATTGAAATTCCCGGTCGTTCATTATCGCAAATATCACTTCCTGTTATTGCTGATGCCTGGAAAAACAATGACCTACCTAAGATTGCCGATATGTATAGCAGAACTGCTTTAAATCAATTAATTATCACCGGTCTTATATTTTTATTAATATGGTGTGGAATAGACGATATCATTGATATTTTTCTAAAAACGGAATATCAAGAAGGGAAGTATGTAGTATTGTTTATTGCGCTTGGTAAGTTAGTCAATTTAGCTTCAGGAGTAAATGGTGAAATTATTATGACCTCTAAGTATTACAGATACAACATAATTGTAATTATGATACTTATGGTAGCTACTATTGGTTTTAATATTGTTTTTATTCCAATTTATGGGATAACCGGAGCAGCTTTTGCAACATTTTTGTCTCTGATTATTTTTAATTTGGCAAAGTTTTTCTTTGTGTGGATTAAGCTGAAGATGCAGCCTTTTGGAGTAAAACACTTCTTGTCAGCCTTAATTATTACTTTATTTGTTCTTATGAGTATGTACACTCCTAAAATGGGGAACTCTTTAGTTGACTTATTAATAAGATGTTCAGCAATAAGCGTATTTTACTTAGTAATAATTTATTATACAAAATTGTCGGACGACATTAATGAATATATCGATATGGGAATTCAGAAATTAAGAAATATCTTCAAGTAATTCCTGGCAATTTTTATATCTTTTTTTGTCTTCTTCTGTTGTAACTTTTATTTGTAGAGCCTTTTTTAGAACTGCTTTAGCTAACTCCACTTTTTTATTCAAACGATAAGTGTCTGCTAATTCATAAAAATGTAATATGTAATCTGGCTCTAATTTACAACACATAATAAATGCATTTTCGGCATCCTCATAAGTACCGCCTTCAGGAACACCGCCAAAAAAGGCATTTATCATGGCTTTTTCCATGGCATTAAAACCTGCAATTGTTTTATGATATCTTCCTAAAACATGATAAGCTCCGGCATGTCTTGGGTCGAGAGCTATTGTTTTTTCGGCCTCTGTCTTGATTAGTTTGGCATTGGCAATTTTTTGTTTACTACTTGCATTTTCGTTTATTCTTCCAAGAGCAAGTGCGTAAGCAAAATGCGCTTCTGCATTTTTATTATCTAATGCTATTGCTTTTTTTGCAAGGTCTTCAGCTTTTTCATAATATTTAAATTTTTCTGCTTCTGTAGGCATACTTACTCCATATCTTGAGCAACTTGAACTAAGTCTTGCTGCATAATCAGCATTGTTTGGATCAATGTCATACAACTTAGTAAAAACTTCATATGCTTCTTTACTTTGGTAAGTATCCATTAGTTGAACACCTTTTTTGTAAAGTTCTTCTTGAGTTTGAGAGAATCCTATAAAGGATAATCCTATAAATAAAAGACTAAGCCACTTTTTCATCATTGACAAATTTTAATTTCTTCAAATTTACTCTTTTTGCGTATTTAATGCTAGCATTTAATTCATATCCAATCAAAATTGAAAGCGAATTGTAGTATAACCATAACATAATTACTATTAATGCTCCTATAGAACCATAAAACTTATTATAGTTAGAAAAGTTGTTTACATAATAAGCAAATCCAAAAGATATGGTTATTGTTAGCAAAGTGGCTAAAGTTGAACCTGCCGAGATTAATTTAAACTTGTCTCCTTTCGGACTGCCAATATAAAATGTTAATGAATAGCCAAAGAAGCATAATAACATAAAAATTATTACTTCTAAGAACTGTATAACAAAAGCGGTAAGTTTTCCTTCAAAAACTCCTTGACTGATAAAATAATCAGCAATTACGCCACTAAATACAATTATGGCAATTGCTAAAATCATTAAAGTAGATAAAATGAGTAGTAACACAATAGCTCTAAGCCACAGTATTAATGGCTTTCTCTTAGTTTCTATGAAATAAGATGAGTTAAAAGACATTAGCATTGCATTTATACCATTGGTGGCAAGATATAATGCAAAAATAAAACCGAATGAAAGCAAACCTCCTCTTGGCTTTGATATTAAATCATTTATTGTTGAGCTTAGTAAGCTGTAAGCATCAGAAGGTAATCCTACCTCCAAAAGCAACATCAATTCATTGTTAAAATTGTCAATAGGAATGTAAGGTATAATGGAAAACAGAAATAATAATGCGGGAAAAAGTGCCAGAAAAAAACGAAAAGCAAGTGAATAGGCTCTTGTTGTTAAAGCTCCTTTTTTAAATCCTTCTATAAAAAATGAACCGACTTGAAGTAATGATAGCCCCTCAAAACCGGGTAATACAATTTTATCAAGCTTCTTTTTAATTGCCTTTATAGCGTTACTATTTTTTATTTCATCAATAATTTTTTTCATTCAAAGGCTTTTAGACTCATGTCTAAACTTTTAATTTGATGAGTAAGTGCACCAACTGAAACATAATCTACTCCACACTTTGCATATTCTTCAATAGTTGAGGCATTAATGTTTCCTGATGCTTCAGTTTCATATGTCCCATCTATCAGCTTTATAGCAGTTTTTAAATTTTCGTAAGAAAAATTATCAAGCATTATTCTATTTATTTTACCAACATCCAGTATTTGCTTCACTTCTTCCAAATCTCTTGCTTCTATTTCAATTTTTAAATTAAGTTGGTTAGCCTCCAAATAAGCTAGTGTGTTGTCAATAGCATTTTTAATACTTCCCGCATAATCAATATGGTTGTCCTTTATCAAAATCATATCATACAATCCAAACCTATGATTTTCTCCACCGCCAATTTTAACTGCCAATTTTTCGAAATAACGAATTCCCGGAGTTGTTTTTCTAGTGTCTAGAACTTTTGTTTTATAATCTTTAATTAAAGAAGCCAAATAGTTGGTGTGTGTTGCAATTCCGCTCATTCTTTGCAAGAAATTGAGGGCTAAGCGTTCTGCCATTAATATTTTTTGAGCATTTCCTTCTACTGTAAAGGCAATATCTCCTTTTTTTATAGATGCCCCATCTTTAATAATCTCAGAAAATTTAATAGAAGAATCAATTTTATGAAACACTGTTTTTGCTACATCAATCCCGGCTATTATGCCATCTTCTTTTACTAAAAGCCTAGCTTTTTTTTGAGTGTTTGCAGGTATGGTTGAAAGTGAAGTGTGATCACCGTCACCTATATCTTCTTTTATAGCCCAATCAATGAATTCTTCCGGAGTCATTTACTTAATTTGGCTACAAAGGTATTTTAAATTGTAATTAAATCAACTTGGCTTATTCGCTGTCTTTTTCAATGCGAATTTCATGAATGGTAACTTTACTAGCTGTTTTGTAAAGAATATAAGTTCTGTACTTGGTGGTATTTATAACTAAATTACCAATTGCATAGTTACTTCCGTTTTTTGATTGACCGCTGTGTAATGTTTTATACCCTTTTGGTGAGCCGGATTGGTAAAACTTCTTTAAAATAATTTCTGCTTGTTGTTTGCTGTAAATATCTTCACTTCCGGGAATATCCAAATCAACCTCAGAATTAAAGTAGGTGGCCAATACCTGTGTGTTACCGGTAGCAAGTGCTGTTTCAATTTCTTTTGGTAAGCCTGTAGTTTGAAATAGAGAGGCAACAAAAACAAATAATGCAAAAATTGTAGAGTTCATCTTTTTTATTTTTTATTGGATTAAACAAGAATCGAACCAAAATGTATTTACAATATTACAAAATAATAAAGCAGTAATTGGTAGATAGTTTCAAAAGTTATTAAAGGTCTATTTCAGTAGGGTTTTTATGGCAGATTTAGTCTTTGAACCGAGTGATTGATTTTTGCTGATTTCAAAATAAGGATGTATTTCAGCCCCAAAGCTTCTAAAATATCTTTCCACACCTTTAATCATAGAGCCCTCAAAATCAAAAGTTTGATGCGTTTTTGAATAATCTTTTAAAGCCTGATAAAAAAGTAGACTTAATGCTCCATTGTGATTGCAGCTAATTCTTGTGCCTCCGGCAATATAATAAGCGGTGTTTTTATCATGACAAACAAAAATGCCTGCTTCAGCTTTACCATCTTTTTCTGAGAAATAAAGCTTTCCTTGCTTATTTTGAATGGATTGTTTAATTAGCTCTATAAGCGGTTTCTTTGGAATAACATCTGTGTTTTTTTCTGCCTTAAATTTCTCTGAAAAAATTTCATAGAATAATTCTGCATCATCAAAATTTGATACGGTAAATTCTTTTTCAGCACTTTTTATATTTCTCTTTAACGTGTCTTTAAAGTTTGACTCAAGCAAGCTAAAGTTGGATAAATTTTGAATTTTATAAGTATATCGTGTAGTTTGAGAAAAACCTTTCCAGTGCCAAGGAAGCCAGTTGGTTATTTTGGTAGAAGTTTTTTGGTTAAAAAAATCAAAGTTGGGATAGGCTTCTATAAGTTTTTCAATACTCTGATAGTACTTACTAGGATTTGTAAAGTATTCTTCTTGATGAAAATACAGACCTAAAAATTGTGTGTAGGGTGGGGGAATAATTGTTTTTCCATTATACGATATGGGACAAGTTAGCACTACATTTTCTTTATCTTTTAAGATAATAATATCCCATTCATCACAAACACAATCTAACCACCATGGTTGATGGTATAAGGGAACATTGCTTGCTAGCTCCTTTTGATAATATTTTTTGTCTTTAATTATTTCCATAAAGAAGTCTAAAACTAAAAAATAAGCTTGAATATTATCTTTACCAAATGAAAATTGTGCTTTTTCAAATAGCAAAAACATCCGAAAGCTATATTCAGACTGGTGTAAATGAGTATATCCAACGGCTTAAGCATTATTGTAATTTTGAGTTGGAAACATTTGAGTTGAAGAAATTTAAGGGTGATGTTGAGCAACAGAAATCGGAAGAGGGAAAATTGCTATTGTCTCAAATAACTTCGGCTGATTTTGTTGTTTTATTAGATGAACAGGGAAAGGAATTTTCTTCAATAGGCTTTTCAGATTGGCTACAAAAGAAAATGAATACGGGTATGCAACGTATAGTGTTTGTAATTGGCGGTGCTTACGGCTTTGATGCTCAGGTTTATGATAGAGCCAATGAAAAAATAGCCCTTTCAAAAATGACATTTTCACATCAAATGGTACGATTGTTTTTTACAGAACAGTTGTATAGGGCTTTTACTATTTTAAAAGGAGAGAAGTATCATCATTGATGATGAGCTAAGTAATTTTCCCACTTCCAGGCGCTGGTCATCATATCTTCAATGCTATGTTTTGCTTCCCAGCCCAATACTTTTTTTGATTTAGTACAATCTGAATAAATGGCTTCAACATCTCCGGGACGTTTAGGTCCAATTTCTTTGTTCACTTTTATTCCAGTGCTTTTTTCAAAAGCATCTACTAATTCTAAAACCGAAACTCCCTCTCCTGAGCCTAAATTAATAACATCATAATAGCTGTTGTCTTCTTTTTCAAATAATACTTTTAAAGCTAAAATATGAGCGTGAGCAATATCGGAAACATGAATATAATCTCTGATGCAGGTTCCGTCTCTGGTTTCGTAGCTATTACCATAAATGGTTAACACATCATTTTTTCCAATAGCCGTTTTACAAATAATAGGCACTAGATTAGTTAGCTTTTTGCAATCTTCACCATTCAGGCCACTCATGTGAGCACCAACAGGGTTAAAGTAACGAAGTGAGATTGCTTTAATAGGTTGTGAACGGGTATATTTTTCAATTAGTTGTTCTCCTAATAACTTAGTCTCGGCATAAGGAGAAGCAACAGGATTAAGCGGAGTGGTTTCACTAACGGGTAATTCTTTTATATTGCCATAAACGGAACAAGAAGAAGAGAAAATAAAATTCTTAACACTATATTTTACGGATAATTCAAGTAAATTTTCTAGCGACTTTAAATTGTTAAAATGATAAACTTCAGGTTTTTCAACCGATTCAGGTACAGATTTTAATGCGGCAAAGTGTATAATTCCGTCTATCTTGTTTTCTGAAAAAATAGCTTCGGTTGTAGTGATATCAGTTAAATCAATATTGTAATTTTTAATTTTTTTACCTGTAATGTTTTCAATTCTTTTGAAGGTGTCAGTCGATGAATTACAAAAATTATCTGCAGAAATAATATCGAAATCAGAGTTTTCTATTAAATCAATAATTGTGTGGGAGCCAATATATCCTGCTCCTCCGGTAACCAATATTAATTTTTTATTACTCATTGTTTAGGCAAATCTATAACTTAAAAGGAATATGAATGAGCTTTTTGGTTTCAAAAAACTCTGTTTTAAATAAGTCATACAAGTTATATTCAGTATATTTTTTCTGGGTTTCTTTTAATTCTTGTTTTAGATCACCTCCTTTAATCAATAGCCAACCATTTTTTAGGGAATTGTTGTTATTGCCATGGATATTATTTTTTGTCCACCCAATAATTTTTTCTGCAGGAGCAACAGCTCTACAGGTTACAAAATCATATTTTTTGTTGTGATTTTCACATCTATTGGTTTCTGCGGTACAGTTTTGTAAATCTAGTGTTTCAACGACTTCTTTTACAGCTAAAATTTTTTTGTTAATGGAGTCCATTAAATGAAATGTACATTCAGGAAACATAATAGCTAAAGGAATTCCGGGAAAACCACCGCCTGTGCCGATGTCAAGTATTTTTGTGCCTGGAACAAACGAAACTATTTTGGCAATACTAAGTGAATGCAGTACATGCTTTTCATAAAATGAGTCAATATCTTTTCTCGAAATTAGATTTACTCTTTGGTTGATTTCAGCATAAATTCCAAACAGCTTTTCGAAATGTTGCTTTTGAAGGTCTGATAAATTAGTAAAATGATTAAAAATTAGTTGGGGAGAGGCTTGCATTAAATTCTTCCTTTGGTATTTTTCATTAAATCATACAATGCTTCTCTGGCTCTATAAAGTTGCGCTTTAACTGTTCCTAAAGGTAGTTTTAGTTCATCAGCAATTTCTTCGTATGAATATTCTTTAAAGTATCGTAAAACAACCAGGTTTTTATATCTAGGTTTAAGCTGCTTTACTACATAACGCATTAATTTTATTTTTTGTTTGTTGATGAGCTTTTCTTCAGGATCCATGGTATCAGTCTTCACATCAAAAGTTGGACTGCTTTCATCATCACTATTAATGTTTTGGTCTAAAGAAAAAGTTTGCATCCTCTTTTTTCGAATAAAATCAATACAGTTATTTGATGCAATTTTAAATAACCATGTGCTGAATGCGTAGTTAGGTGAATATTGGTGTAATCGATTAAAAGCTTTTCCAAAAGCTTCAATCGTTAAGTCATCTGCATCATCTGCATTTCTAACCATTTTCACCATCATAAAATAAATGGAATCACGATATTTCTTCATGAGCTTTGCGTAGGCTACCTGATCGCCCTCAACGGCAGCGTTGATTAACACCAAATCTTCCTTCGCCTTGTCTGATAAGTTTTCGTTTATTTCCATCCCGCTTGTTGGGTAAATTTATTTAAAATAAATAAAAAACCGATAAATACCTCTAAAAATATTTCAAGTATGGGCCACAATAAAATATAATACCAGTATTTTTTTATTTGTCCCAATTTATTAGAAAATACTAACCCGGATATGATTTTGAAGAGGTAAGCTGCTAAAATTGAATATAAAACGATGGGCTGCTTTAAATAAATACCTATAAAAAAAACAATTAAGGCGGTTAAACTTAAAACTTGATTTATAGCCAAAATAGCTTTATTTCTTTTGTTATATCTGATGCTGCTGGACAAATGCCTTCTTTTTTGTTTTATCCAAGCTAAAAAACTAGTTGGAGAGCTGGAAAAAGTAAGTGCATGAGGTGAAAAATTAACAGTTGTAGAAGAAGGTTTAGCGGCTTGATTGATAAATATATCATCATCACCTGAAGGAATATTTATATGCGAAGAAAATCCTTTATACTTAAAAAAAATATCTTTATGATACGCCAGATTTCTGCCAACCGCCATATATGGAAAGCCCACTAAAGCAAAAGCAGAATACTGATGAGCTATTCTAAATCCGTCAAACCTGTGAATAAAGCTTAATAGTGTGTTTTTGGGTGTAAATAAACCAATCCCTAAAACAATATTGTTTGGATATTGAAAACTGTCCATCATTGACTTTATCCATTCTTTGGATTGAGGCTGACAGTCTGCGTCCGTAAATAATAAATGGTCGTGAGTAGCTACCTTAATTCCGGTTGACAACGCATACTTTTTACCCGGAAAAGGAAATTTGTTTTCAGGGATATTTACTATTCGTAAATGCTTGTATTTCTTTTGAATTCTGAGTAATACGTTTTCCGTATCATCTTCTGAACGGTCGTTAATGACTATAACTTCATAGTTAGGGTAGTCTTGCTCTAAAATTATAGGTAAATATTTTTTTAAGTTTTCTTCTTCATACCTGGCGGCAATTAAAACACTAACCGGTGGATATTCTTTTGCTTGATTTGGTTTTTTCCAGAAAAAAATACGGGCGTAGAAATAGAGATTAAAAAGTGCAAAAACTCCAATTATGAGATAACAGATATAAATAAGGTATTCGGGAATCATTAAGCAAAAATAGAAACGAATGTTAGCCATTTAGCTATCTTTACACTCATTTTTCAACAAGTATGGAGTTTAAATTGTTAGCAAAAGACAAGGGTTCAAAAGCAAGGGCGGGAATAATTACCACCGATCATGGTGAAATTCAAACTCCAATTTTTATGCCCGTAGGAACAGCAGCAAGTGTTAAAGGAGTTCATCAACATGAAGTAGAGAAGGACATTAAAGCTCAAATTATTTTAGGGAATACTTATCATTTATACTTAAGACCCGGTATGGATATCATGCAAAAAGCCGGAGGCTTACATCAGTTTATGAATTGGAAAAAACCAATTTTGACGGATAGTGGCGGGTATCAAGTTTTTTCACTTTCAGAAAGACGAAAAATTACAGAAGAGGGCGCTACTTTCTCATCTCATATTGACGGCTCAAAGCATTTATTTACACCCGAAAATGTAATGGATGTGCAACGAACAATAGGCGCAGATATAATTATGGCTTTTGATGAATGCACACCATATCCTTGTGAAAAAAAATATGCTGAAGACTCGATGCATTTAACTCACAGGTGGCTGGATAGATGTGTAAAAGCGTTTCATGAAAGTGAGCCTAAATACAATTATTCTCAAACACTTTTCCCTATTGTTCAGGGAAGTGTTTATCCTGATTTACGAAAACAATCGGCTGAATTTATTGCTTCCAAAGAACAGGAAGGAAATGCGATAGGCGGTTTATCTGTGGGTGAACCTGATGAAGATATGTATGCCATGTGTGAGTTAGTATGCGACATACTACCTTCTGATAAGCCAAGATATTTAATGGGAGTAGGTACGCCTGTAAATCTGCTGGAAAATATTGCGCTGGGTATTGATATGTTTGATTGTGTGATGCCTACCAGAAATGGTAGAAACGGGCAATTATTTACCTGGAATGGTATTATAAATATCAGAAATAAGAAATGGGAAGATGATTTTTCTCCTTTAGATGAATCAGGAACCAGCTATGTGGATAGCTTTTATTCTAAAGCTTATGTAAGACATTTAATGCACTCAAAGGAGTTGTTGGCTCTTCAAATTTGTAGTATTCATAACTTAGCGTTTTATCTGGATTTGGTTCGGGTAGCCCGAGAAAAAATCATAGAAGGGACTTTTTACGATTGGAAAAATAAAATGGTAAAGCAATTGAATGAAAGACTTTAATGAGTTATAAAATTGAAAAAATAGAATCTGAAATTACTAATCACTTATCTGATTTAGTTGTTAATTATTTAAATAATGAAGAATTTTTAAAACCATTTTATCAATATTCTCCTAATATCAATTCTTTTAAGCAGATAGTTGAGGACAGAAAAAAATATCCTGTTAATCGAAAAGTTTTAGTAGAAACCCTTAAAGGGCAATATAAAAGTATTTCATCAAAACTTTCGCTAGACGTTTTATTAGATGAAAACACTTTTACGGTTACTACCGGGCATCAGTTATGTCTGTTTACAGGTCCAATCTATTTTATTTATAAAATTGCTACCACCATTAATTTGGCCAATCAACTTAAAAAAGAATACCCTGAATATAATTTTGTGCCGATTTATTGGATGGCATCTGAAGACCATGATATTGATGAAATTCAGGATTTATATCTCAACGGTGAGCAATTAGATAGTGAAATTTCTTATAGTGGAATTGCCGGAGAATTACCCACTAACTCGCTTGCTGAATTTATTCGTAAAGTAGAACAAAAAGTAAAAGTCAATAAGGAGTTATTTGAAGTTTTTAAAAAGGCTTACCAAGAACAAGAAAATTTAGCCAATGCAACCAGGCAAATTGTCAATGAACTATTTGGTAGTTACGGATTAGTAGTGCTAGACGGAAATCATAAAGCCCTAAAACAAAGCTTTTCTGAAATTATAAAGGACGAAGTATTAAATGAAACTTCTGCAAAATTAGTGGAAGAGCAATCAACAAAGCTTTCGAAAAAATATAAAACACAAGTTAATCCAAGAGCCATTAATTTGTTTTACTTAGGAGAAAATAGAAGAGAAAGAATTGAGAAAATAAATAGCTTTTATCAAACAGTTGACGGTAAATTCAAATGGGAAGAAAAAGAGTTTTTACTAGAGATAAATGAATCCCCACAAAACTTTAGCCCTAATGTGGTGCTCCGACCTCTTTATCAGGAAGCCATTTTACCTAATTTGGCTTATGTTGGCGGCCCTTCAGAAATTGCCTACTGGTTTCAGCTTAAAAAAGTATTTGAACATCATCAGCAATTTTATCCGGCTTTAATTTTAAGAAATAGCTCATTGCTCATTAATTCTTCTGTACAACGAAAAATGGAACAGCTTGATTTAAAATCAGCTGATTTATTTATATCAGAACAAGAGTTAATTAACACATTTATAGAAAACCATCACACTTATAGTGGTTTAGAAGAAGAAAGGGGAAAGTTAAATCAACTTTTTGAAGCTTTGCTGAGTAAAGCCAATAATATAGATGAAGGACTAAAAAATTTTATTCTTGCCCAAAAAGCAACATCAGAAAAAGCATTAGAAAACATTGACAAAAAGATAGTAAAGACTCTTAAAAATCAGGAAGAAGTAAATATAGAACGAATTCGAGTTGTTCATCAAGCTATTTTTCCAAATGGTACGTTACAAGAACGGAAAATGAATGTGATGGATGATACGAATTGGTTAGGAAAAGAGTTGATTGATGTTCTTATTGCTGACTTGGATGCTCTTGATTTTCGTCTGAATTTAATCTTTTCTTCCTAGCTTTATTCAGCAGAAACATACTTCCTACCCAAACAACCAATCCAATTACAGCAAGTATATTAAGTATTTTATCTTTTCCGAAGATAAAGTAATAGCCAAACAATACAGAAGCTATTATGGACGCAATAATTATTTTCTGTTTATCTTCTTTATACATTATTGATTTTAAGTTGCATCACAGTAGCTATCGATAGCGCTCTTGTTTTTGCCAAGTTTGCTATTTCTCCGCTAAAAAGCTCATCAACGGTTTCATTAAACAACCCAAGCCATCTGTCAAAATGTGGTTTTTCTAAGGCTGATTTGTGGTTTAAATCTAAATGAACTTGTAGCGGATTACCTTTGTAGTTTGCTGTGTGAAAAAGTGTTGTCTCCCAAAAATCATACATTTTTGGCATGTGTTTTTCTAAATCAAGTTGAATTACTTCTGTAAAGAAGTGACCAATTGCTTTGTCTAGCAGCGCCTTTTTATAAAATGAATCTACCAATAGTTTTACGTCTGCTCTATTTTTGATGTCTTGTTTATTCGTCAATTTTATTTAAGTTATTTTTAGTCAACTCATTAATTACGTTTCCTGTATTTAAAGTGTCTTTTGGTTCGAATAAGAGTACTGAAACTTCTTCTTTGGCAACGGGTTTGTGTTCAATTCCTTTTGGAACTATGAGAAATTCACCTTTATTAAGCGTAACAATTTTATCTCGATAATGCATTTCAAAATTGCCTTCAATCACCAAAAATAATTCATCTTCATTTTCGTGATGATGCCATACAAATTCTCCTTTGAATTTCACCAACTTCACCTGTTGTCCGTTCAGTTCACCTACAATTCTTGGATTCCAGTAATCGCTAAACGTTTGTAGTTTATCTTTTATATTGATTTTACTCATTCAGTGTTTTTCAGCAACCAAAAATACCATAATAATTTTTACCTTTAACCAAATTTAAATTCAATGAATCAAGCATATATTGTAGACGGAATAAGAACAGCAATTGGAAACTTTGGAGGAAGTTTGGCTCCTGTTAGAACAGATGATTTGGGAGCAATAGTTTTAAAAGAAATCGTAAAACGTAATCCTCAGATAGACCCAAAACTAATTGAAGATGTGTATATGGGTTGTGCCAATCAGGCAGGAGAAGATAACAGAAATGTAGCTCGAATGAGTTTGTTGTTGGCAGGTTTGCCTTTCTCTGTTCCGGGAGAGACAGTAAATAGATTATGTTCTTCAGGAATGGCGGCAGTTATTCATGGAGCAAGAGCTATCCAAACAGGAAACGGATATTTTTATATTGGCGGTGGAGTGGAAAACATGACAAGAGGTCCATGGGTAATTAGCAAAGCATCTAAACCATTTGGCAGAGATTCAGAAATGCATGATACTAGTTTTGGTTGGAGATTTATTAACCCAAAAATGCAAGAACTTTATGGCACAGACGGTATGGGAAATACAGCTGAGAATTTGGTAGAGAAGTATAATATTTCCAGAAAAGACCAAGACGAGTTTGCTGCATGGAGTCAACAAAAAGCTGCTAAAGCACAAGAAAGCGGAAGATTAGCGGAAGAAATTGTAGCGGTTGAAATACCACAACGAAAAAAAGACCCGATTGTTTTTAATCAAGATGAGTTCATTAGAAAAGGAACAACAGCAGAAGTCCTTTCAGGCTTACGTCCCGCCTTTAAAAAAGATGGCTCGGTTACTGCCGGAAATTCATCCGGTTTAAATGATGGTGCAGCAGCTATTATGATTGCTTCTGAACAAGGCGTAAAAGACAACAATTTAAAACCATTGGCAAGAATTGTTTCTGCCGCTGTAGCCGGAGTTGAACCAAGAATAATGGGAGTAGGCCCTGTTTACGCCTCAAATTTAGCGTTAAAAAGAGCCGGATTAACTTTGGCCGATATGGATATTTTAGAATTGAACGAAGCATTTTCTGCACAGGTTTTAGCTTGCTTGCAAGAATGGAAAGTTGATTTTAAAGATGAACGTATTAATCCTAATGGTGGAGCGATAGCATTAGGTCATCCACTAGGAATGAGTGGAACCAGAATATTACAAACCGCAGCCATTGAGTTGCATAAGCAAAATAAAAAATATGCTTTGGTAACCATGTGTGTTGGGGTAGGACAAGGCTATGCTACTATTTTAGAAAGAGCTTAGAAAAAAGAAGAAAATATGAAAAAGATTGTTTTAATATCTCTTCTAATTATAACTATTACCATATTGAATAGCTGTGCTAGCTTAAATGGAGTTAATATGACTGTTAAAGAAATGGCTCCAGTAAATTTAGATTCTAAAATTAATTCAATAGTATTAGTTAATAGAAGTACAGCTAATCCTGAAAGTGAAAAAGTTGATAAAATTGATGAGATTTTAAGTTTAGAAGGTAAAAAATTAGACCAAGATGGAGCAAAGTATACCTTATTAGGTATGCAAAATAATTTAATAACTAGAGGTGGATTTGAAAAAGTAATTATTGCTGATGATTCTATTCTTACAAATTCAGGTATGGGGATTTTTCCTATTAAGGCAACTTGGGATGAAATTGATGAAATTTGTAAAAAATATAAAGTAGATGCTGTTGTCTGTTTAGCATTTTTTGACACAGATACTAGACTTAAAATTGGTCAAATTACCAAAACCACTACTAACGTTGCAGGTGTTAATATACCAACCATTCATACCAGTCTTTCAACAAACACACAATTAAAGGCTGGGTGGCGTATTTATGATAATATAAACCGATTAGTTGTTGATGAATTTACTAGCCAACAAAATTTATCATTCAGTACAAGTGGATTAACTCTTTTAGAAGCATTTCAGGCAATTACTGGTCGTAAAGGTGCTGTTTTAAATGCAGCTGAAAAAATGGGGTCATCTTACACAAATAGACTTTATCCTGTATTTTTAAGGGTAAAACGAGATTATTATCAAAGAGGGTCTGATTTAATAAAGAAAGGTCATAGAAGCGCTTTAGCTGGAGACTGGAATGGTGCGGCAGAATTGTGGGAACAAGATTTATACAATAACAAAAGTAAAGTTGCTGGAAGAGCACACCATAACATGGCAATTATTAGTGAAATTAATGGAGATATTGATGCTGCACACCGTTATGCAAGCAAGGCTTTTACAGAATACAATAGTAAACCAAGTATGAATTACTCAAGAATTTTACGAAAAAGAATAGACAATAGAAATAGAGCATTAAATAATTGAAGTAATTATTTTTTTGATGATCGTAACTTTATAACCATTAGCTTAACATGATATTCGAATATAAAGGTCTAAAACCAGTAATACATCCTTCAGCGTTTATTCATCCGCAAGCAACTGTTACGGGCAATGTGTTTATTGGTAAAGATGTTTATATCGGCCCTTCGGCTGCCATAAGAGGCGATTTTGGAAAAATCATTATTGAAGACGGTTGCAATGTGCAAGAGAATTGTACTATTCACATGTTTCCTGGAAAAACAGTTTTGTTGAAAGAAAATGCTCATATCGGGCATGGTGCTATTATTCACGGAGGAACCATCGGTAAAAATTGCTTGGTAGGTATGAATACGGTAGTAATGGATGATGTTGAAATTGGCGATGAGTGTATTATTGGAGCCTTGTGTTTTGTTCCTGCCGAAATGGTTATTCCAAATAGAAAAGTGGTGGTAGGAAACCCAGCCAAAATTGTAAAAGATGTTTCTGACGAAATGATTGCCTGGAAAACAAAAGGCACAGAAATATATCAGCAATTAGCCAGAGATTGTCATAAAGAACTAAAAAGGTGCGAGCCGCTTAGAGAGGCCGAAAAAGACCGCCCTGAACAAATCATTAATTATGAAAAGTGGAAGTCTAGTAAATAACTATTTTTTTAGTTAGTCTTTTTCCAAGGTTTTCAATTTGTAAGTAATATATTCCTTCCGGCTGATTTAACTCAATATAATTAGAGTTTCCTTTCCAAATAACTTCCCCTAATGAATTGTACAGAGTAGCTGTATAGTTAACCATAGAAGTGTTAATTTGAATATAGTTTTTAGCTGGGTTAGGATAAACCTCAAACTCAATGTTTGAAAGAGAGAATTCTTTTCTTCCGGTAGTAGGACACCCGGAAACTCCTCCAGGTAATTTTGAATAATTGTAGGTAATAGAATTACAGAAGAAATTTTGAGTAATGTTTACATTAGTATCTTTTAAAACACTTCCATTTTCATGATGTAAATTCATATACTGAGTAAAGTTAGCATCAAACATAGAGGTTGATTTTGACCATACAGATGAATATCCGTATGAATTAAGTGAATCAAAAATTAATTGTGCATTAGGTTCTAAATAAAATATCGCATTACACGAGTTGTCATTATATGTAACCTTAACGCCCGGGCAGATTAAAAATTCACCATAAGAACAAGAAAAAGTAGTATCACTTTTTATAATAACCGTATTTGAGTCAAGTGTAGGGTTACAGTTTTGCATTGATTGTGCAAAAGCAGAAAAAGAAAACAAAAAGACTGTAAAAAATAATATTCTTCTCATGTCATTAAAATTTGATTTACCTTTTGAGAGACGGAGAAATAAAGTTTAGGTTGCCTAGAATTTAAAAATCTACTTTTTACTAAAGCTTTTCCATTAAAACTTGATAAAGTTTTATGGAGTTTTTTATGTCTGATTTGTAAACGAACTCATGTGGAGTGTGGGTATCTTTAATAGGTGTGCCAATAAAAATCCAGTCAATAGGATAGGGGCTGCGCATAATATGTTGTCCGTCACTGCCTCCGGCACTTTCTACTTCCAGTTGGTGTTTTACTTTATGTTTTTTAGTAATCTCTATTACTTCATTTACAAATTTTCTTCTCGGAATTCCTGAATCTCTTATGGAAATCACCGTTCCTTTATCGTGATGGATTCCTTCCGTTACCCATGTAATATCAGCAATAATTGCTTTAGAAACTCCTAATGTTTCATAAATAAAGCGCGATAAAAACCCAACGCTTCCGCCACCATGCTCTTCTTTGGTAGAAAAACAGATAACTCCATTTTTTATGGTTTTAGCTAATTCTAAAGCTTTAAAAACTCCCAATCTATTATCTAGGTAACAGGATTGAATAGAGGTTTTAGTTTCTTTAAAAAGAGGATAGTAAGTCAAGGTAGTACCTCTATCTATTTTGCGTTTAAATTGAATGTGATTGGAAACGTATTGGTATTCATCTTCTTTCTGTTCTAGCTCTCCAACAATTTTTCCTTTGCTGTCTTCTCCAACCAGTAAAGCACCTTTTTTAGCAGCCGGTCCTCCAATATCAATTAAGTTATTGTCATATCCCACACTATAGCCAACCGTATCGGTATGCATAAAAATGGCAGCTTTGGGTTTGCCAAAACTCAATACAATTGTATCAGCAAACCCATCACCTGAATAAATAGTTGGCTTTATTACCCAGTTTTTAGATTCTTTTTTGATGTACTTTAATAAGAATTCGGCAATAACATACTCACTGCCACTGGGAGCAGGAATTTCGGTTAGTTGTTTTAGTAGTTTGAATTCCATGGAATAAAAGTTGAAAAGAAAATACCTTTTAACTTCTCAACTTTCTGACTTAATACTAATGTTAGTTTTTAGAAATCATAATAGGCATTACCAACATTAAAATATCTTCGTCTTCATCTATTTTCTCAGAAGGAACGATAATGCCTGCTTTGTTGGGTTCACTCATTTCCAACACAATGTCTTTGGTGTCCATGTGATTTAACATCTCAATCAAAAATTTAGAGTTAAAACCAATTTCTAAATCACCGCCATCGTACTGACAAGTTAGTCTTTCATTTGCTTCATTTGAATAATCAACATCTTCTGCAGAAACATTTAATTCACTTCCTGCTAACTTTAATCTTACTTGGTTGGTAGTTTTATTTGAGAAGATAGAAGCTCTTTTTAACGAACCGCTAAATGCAATTTTGTCTATCAATAATTTGTTTGGATTCTTTTTAGGAATTACCGCATCATAGTTAGGATATTTTCCGTCAATCAATCGGCAGATAACAGTGGTATCTTCAAACGTAAATTTAGCATTGGTTTGATTAAATTCAACGATTACATCTGTATCAATATTTCCTAAGTTGTTTTTTAATAGGGTTAGCGGTTTTTTTGGAATGATGAAAGAAGCATTTTTAGTTCCTTTTACGTCTTTTCTAGTGTATTTTACTAATCTGTGACCGTCAGTAGCAACGTAGCTTAAGCTGTCTTTACCCAATTCAAAAAATACACCGTTCATTACCGGTCTTAATTCATCGCTGGCGGTAGCAAAAATAGTTTTGTCAATCGCATTTGATAAAATAATTGAATTAACAGTAACTGAAGCAGTATCGTCCAATTCAGGAACTTTCGGAAAATCTTTAGCGTCTTCACCAACTAGCTTGTACCTTCCATTTTCTGTAGATATTTCAATACCTAATTTATCATCAATGGTAAAAGTTAAAGGTTGGTCTGCAAATGACTTTAACGTATCCATCAATAGTTTTGCAGGAACGGCAATGCTTCCGTTTTCTTTTGACTCTATTTTAAGCTTAGTGGTAATAGTAGTTTCTAAATCGGATGCGGTAATTGAAAGTTCGTTTTTTGCTATTTCAAACAAAAAATTGTCTAGTATAGGTAATGTACTATTGTTGGTCAGTACGCCTCCTGCTAACTGTAATTGCTTTAATAAAGCCTGACTAGATACGATGAATTTCATTTGTTTTTAGGTTTAAGTAAAATTGGTACACAAAATTAGGTTTTTACACTACTTTACCTCACATCCGATAGCCCACCTTTTCACAATTTATTAACAAAAATGAAGGCTGTTTTTCAAGAAATTTATCAATGCTTGAATTTCAGCTATTTAGTTAGGATTGTATTTTACATTAACTACTTTATTCTTGCCAATTCTTCTACGTTTTGCTAATCTCTGCAGACACTTTATTAAATTTTTTTTAATTTGAACGCAATAAAATAATTTAAAAAGTCAATTTATGAAAGCAATATGGAATAATAAAATAATAGCGGAGAGCGATGATACGCTTGTTATAGAAGGGAATCATTATTTTCCTGTTGACTCAGTTAATAAAGAGTACTTAGAAGATTCTGACACGACAACTGAATGCGCCTGGAAAGGTACAGCCAACTACTATAACTTAAATGTGGATGATAAAGTAAATAAAGATGCAGTATGGTATTATGCAGACCCTTCGCCTTTGGCAAAAGGAATAAAAAACAGAGTAGCCTTTTGGAAAGGAGTTGATGTAGAAGAATAAAGTTAGCAGTTATGTCAAACCTATTGAACAAATATCTTGAAGTTAGGACCGCTACAGTTAATTTTTGTAAACCATTACAAACGGAAGACTATATTCCTCAACCTGTAGAATTTGCCAGTCCTCCCAAATGGCACTTAGCGCATACTACATGGTTTTTTGAACAAATGATTTTAATAAAGTATCTTGAGGGATATAAAGTGTTTGATAGCAATTACAACTATTTATTTAATAGTTATTACCAAGGAATAGGCGATAGAATACTTCGTTCAAACAGAGGAAATATTACTCGTCCTGGAGTTAAAGAAATCTATGAATATAGAGAATACGTAGATGCTAACATGGAAAAGCTATTGTCAGATGAAGTTATTCAGCAAGAAGTTGCAGAACTCTTAACATTAGGTATTAATCACGAGCAACAACATCAAGAGTTGTTAATTACCGATTTAAAATACTCTTTGGGTCACAATCCTATATTTCCTATTTATGATGATAAATTTAGTTTGGTAGATGATATAAATACTGAAAATGGTTGGCTTGTAATTCCTGAGGGAATTTATGAAATGGGATATGATGGTAAGGACTTTTGTTTTGATAATGAATTAGGGCGGCACAAAGTATATCTTGAGGAATATGAGATTGCTAAGGGTTTAGCTACTAATCAAGAATATATTGAGTTTATTGAAGCAGGCGGATATGAAAACTTTAAATATTGGCTGGACGAAGGTTGGAGTTGGGTGCAAGAAAATCAAATTAAATCTCCATTGTATTGGCATAAAAAAGAAAATCAATGGTATAATTATACATTATCTGGTTTAAAGCCTGTTAACCCTAAAGCTATTTTGTGTCACATTTCTTATTATGAAGCAAGTGCTTATGCCTGTTGGAAAAATTGTCGTTTGCCCACAGAGTTTGAATGGGAACAAGCATCAGACTTACTGAACTGGGGAAAACGCTGGGAATGGACTAACTCAGCTTATTTGCCTTATCCAAGGTTTGAAATTAAAGAAGGAGCAGTAGGAGAATACAATGGTAAGTTTATGGTTAATCAAATGGTGTTGAGAGGTGCTTCCATAGCTACGGCAGAAGGACATAGCAGAAAAACCTATCGTAACTTTTTTCACCCATATTATCAATGGCAATTTTCCGGAATTCGATTAGCAAAAAGTAAATGAAAGAACAGTTTAAAAAAGATGTAGACACCGGTTTAAGCAGTGAACCAAAATCGCTTCCTTCAAAATATTTTTATGATAAAGCAGGAGATGAGCTTTTTGTTAAAATCATGCATTCACCGGAATATTATCTTACAAGGTCTGAGTTTGAAATTTTTGAAAAGCAAACTGAAAAAATTATTGAGTTTCTAGAATTAAAGCCTGACAAATACTTTGAGTTAATAGAGCTAGGAGCCGGAGACGGAACAAAAACAAAAGAACTGATAAAAGTATTGGATGGAAAAAACTATCAGTTTGGCTATTTTCCCATAGATATTTCCAAAGATGCGTTAAGCAATTTGGAGCAAGATTTATCTGAGACATTTCCTGAGGTTACGGTAGAAAAACAACAGGGAGATTATTTTCAGGTTTTAGAATCTTTAAAAGGTAGCAATCATACTAAAGTAGTACTTTTTTTAGGCTCAAACATTGGAAATTTGTCTGATAAAATGGCTACTAAGTTTATTTACAAACTGGGAGAAAATTTAAACGCAGGTGATAAGCTTTTGTTAGGAGTAGATTTAATTAAATCGGCTGAAATAGTGCTACCTGCATATAACGATAAAGAAGGTTTAACAAGAGAGTTTAATCTAAATTTATTGAAAAGAATTAACCGAGAATTGGGGGGTAATTTTGATGTGAATTATTTTATTCATTTGCCTGAATATATAGAACAAGGTGGGGTTGCCAAAAGTTATATTCAAAGTGTGATTGACCAAGATGTTACCATTTCCGAAATAGGTAAAACATATCATTTTAAAAAGGGAGAAAAAATTCATACCGAAATTTCCAGAAAGTATAATGACAATATTATTCATGAAATATTTTCGGCAACTGATTTTGAAGTCATTCATAAACTGACTGACAGTAAAAACTATTTTGCTGATTATATCTTTAAAAAGAAATAAGACGAAATGACACATAGATTAGGAATATTAGGACTTGGAAGCAGAACTACTCTTTTTTACATGGATGAACTTAATGAAAAATATCATCAGAAATATGGAGGATATTCCACCTGTCCATTTCGGCTTTTGAATACAAATTTTAATAAGATTAATCCTTATCTCCCCACTGAATTTAATGTGCTAGAAGAAGTTTTGGAAACCTATGTAAACGAGCTCATTTTTATGGGTGCAAATGCTATTTTAATCCCTAACATTACATTACATGAAACATGGGATAGAATAGAATCTAAGATAGATCAAAACATAAAGCTTATCCATCCGGTACAAAATACTATACAACAACTAAAACTGAATGGGAAAAGTGAGGCAATGATATTTGGTTCGGGATATACCATGAACTCAACGCTAATGAATGACGTTTTTTCTGCAAATAATATAAAGCTTTTAAAACCTCAAAAAGAAGAACAACTGGTTATAGACAATATTAGAAAATTAATATATGAGGAGAAAGAAACTCAAAAAGATATTGAGCTTTTTCATGATATCGTTCGCAAGTATTCTGAAAAACATGCAATTGTTATCGCATGTACCGAATTGTCAATACCTCTTTATCTGGAAGATAATATTTACGATATGTCTCGTATGCAAATCAATGAAACTTTTAATTTATTAAACAGTTAATGCGTGATGAGCAAAAAATACAATCACCATTTTACATTGTATTATTACTTATTCTTTCTGGCGAGATCATATTTATTTTACCATTTGTTTTAGCCCGAATTTTCCGCCCCACATTTTTAGATGTTTTTCAAATAAATAACCTGGAGCTAGGTAGCTGTTTTTCCATTTACGGCATAGTTGCATTTTTTTCTTACTTATTCGGAGGTCCATTAGCCGACCGTTTTAAGCCAAAAATTTTAATTGCCCTTGCGTTATTTCTAACGGCAATAGGCGGAGTGTATATGTCAACATATCCTTCTTATTTCATGTTACAAGTGTTGTTTGGTTACTGGGGATTTACGACCATTTTCTTGTTTTGGGCAGCAATGATTAAAGCAACAAGAGTTTGGGGAGGTTCAAACAATCAAGGCAAAGCATTTGGTTTTTTAGATGGAGGAAGAGGTTTAGTGGCTGCCGGAATGGGCTCTGTAGGTGTGCTTATTTTTTCTTTTTTTATAGGTGTTGATTTAGATGCAGTTTCTTTAAAAGAAAAGAAAGAAGCTTTTAAATATGTTATTCTATTTGCTTCGACTATAGTTGCGTGCATAGGTTTTGTAGTGTTGTTGTTTTTAAAACTAAAATCATCTGCTGTTACTGAAAACGAGAGTTTAAAAATTACCTGGTCAGATTTTAAAATAGTACTAAAAATTCCAACGGTATGGTGGCTTATGATAATTATACTTTGTGCGTATGTGGCATACAAAACCACCGATATTTTTTCACTTTATGCCAAAGAAGTAATGCTTTTTGATGAAGTAGAATCAGCAAAAATAGGAACACTATTACTTTACCTGAGGCCTGTTGTTGGTGTGGGAGTCGGCTTGTTAGTTGACCGTTCGCGCTCATCTGTTTTTATGGTAGCAAGTTTTTTAGCAATGGTAGTGACTAGTTTACTTTTTGCCATAGGTGTAATTACTTCAGGCTCAGTAATATTATTTTTTATCTCAATTATTGCGCTGGCTATTGTTACTTATGCCTTGCGTACACTTTATTTTGCCGCATTAAAAGAAGGGTTTATTCCTCTTGCAGTAACGGGAACAGCCGTTGGATTAATTTCAATTATTGGTTATACACCGGATATTTTCGCAAGCCCGTTAATGGGGTATTTAATTGATAATTCTCCCGGAATAAAAGGCTTTCAGCATGTGTTTTTTATGTTGTCATTTTTTGCTATATTGGGTTTAGTAGCTTCACTAATTTTTTATAAAACTACTAAAACCAATATATAATGATTGACATAGATTTTTCAGAACTAAAAGCAATGTATTTAAACTGTTCGTTAAAAAAAAGCCCTAGACTAAGTCATACACATGGATTGATAGACGTTTCTAAAAACATCATGCTCAAAGAAGGAGTGAAAGTGGATGAAATTCGCTTGGTTGACCATCAGGTAGCTCCCGGTGTTTATCCTGATATGACCGAATACGGCTGGAAAAAAGATGAATGGCCAACACTTTTCGATAGAATTTTTGATGCAGATATTCTTATCATCGGAACACCCATTTGGTTGGGAGAGAAATCTTCTGAAGCACAAAAATTAATTGAACGATTGTATAGCATGAGTGTCAAACAAAACGATAAAGGACAATATCTTTTCTATGGTAAAGTAGGTGGATGCATTATTACCGGAAACGAAGACGGAGTAAAACATTGTGCCATGGGAATATTATACGCCTTACAACATATTGGCTATTCTATTCCACCACAAGCAGACTGTGGCTGGATAGGAGAAGTGGGACCGGGTCCTAGCTATTTAGACAAAGAATCAAATGCACAGGAAAATGATTTTACCAATAGGAATACCACTTTTATGACGTATAATTTAATGCATTTGGCCAAAATGCTAAAATCCGCTATGGGATATCCAACTTACGGAAACTCAAGAAAAGAATGGGATAAAGGCTCAAGATGGGGTTTTGAAAACCCGGAATATCGAGAAGAAAAATAATTTCCTTCCATTACTTTTCAACATAACTTGTCATAAATACACTAGCCTTATACATTTGCGACAACTAATCAATAAAACTACTATTACCATGAGGTTATTTTCACTTGTTATAATACTGTGTGTTTCCATTATCACAAAAGCACAAGAACAACCGTCTCCCATTCTTTTTATTTATGATGCCAGTGGTTCGATGTGGGGGAAAATAGAAAACAAGACTAAAAAAGAAATTGCCTCAGAAGTGTTAGCGTCAACCGTTGGTAATTTACCTGACAATCAGAATATAGGTTTAATTGTTTATGGACATCGTGAAAAAGGAGACTGTAACGATATAGAGTATATTGTAAAACTATCCAATGCTTCAAAAGCAAATGTTACCAATGCCGTTAAGAATGTGAATCCCATTGGTAAAACACCTTTAGCCAGAAGTGCGAACATGGCAATAAACTCACTTAAAGAAAACAACACTAATGCAACCATTATTTTGATTACCGATGGTATAGAGTCTTGCGATGGTGATATCTGTAAAGTAGTGGCAGATGCCAAAGAGGCAGGCATTGATTTTAAGCTACACATTGTAGGTTTTGGACTTAAAGACGGAGAAAAAGAACAATTAAAATGTGCCGCAAAAACCGGTAACGGTAAATATTACGATGCAGATAATGCAGGCGGTTTGGGAGAAGTGCTTACCGAAGCTACATCCGAAACTGTGGATAAGCCAAACGGAAATTTCTCAGTATATACGTTGAAAAATGGAAAGCCCGTAGATGCCTGGGTGAAACCTAAAAATTCGGCTACTCAAAAAGAACTTCATGGCTCCAGAACATACAGAGATACTGCTTGGGTATATATGCCTCCCGGAAAATACAACATAGAAGTAAAGCCATTGGAAAACACAGATATACCTGCCAAAACAATTTCCGTAGAGATGAAAGAAGGTGATGTAAAACATCAGGACGTTAGTTTTGACGGTGGAATACTTGAAGTAACTACCACTAATAATGGCGAGCCTTGGGATGCAATAGTTAAAATGTATGATAAAGTTACGGGAAAAGTAGTAGCCAATGTAAGAACGTATGGTAAAACGCAGCAAATGGAAGTTCCGGCCGATCATTACAGAATTACTTATCAGGCATTAGCTTTAGAAGGGATAGAGATAACTGCCGAAATTGAAGATGTGGAAGTAAAAGCTAATGCAACCACACCTCTTACCCATGACTTTGCTAGCGGTGTTGCCATGATTGGCGTTAAAACGGCAAGTGGTGAACTCATTGATGCTACGGTTAATTTTTATGAAAAAACCACCCGAAAAAATGTAGCGGCAGCCAGAACATATACCTCTGAAAGTAGTAACCCTAAAAAGTTTTTGCTAAATCCGGGAGAGTATGAAGTAAAAATAGTAACCCTTGGCGCTCATAAAGGGCATACTGAAACTTTTACTATTACTGTAAAACAAGGTGAAACCGTTGAAAAGATAATTACTTACTAAAACTTACTTTAGATTTTTGTTAAACATAATTGAGAAATGAAAGCCTTAAAACAAAGGACGATACCACTGACTGAGGACGAAATAAAAGAGTTCTTTGACAAGCATTTACCATATAGGCAAACAATGTTGACAACTCACAAATTTGTAAATAAGGACGAACCAGACTATCAAAAGCATATATCTGAAGACATAAAACACAAAATCAACGTTTGTGGAGTAGAAGCATCTTTAATTGCTTGTCGCATGTTCATTGAGTTTCTTGGACTTGGAATAAAGTATGACCCTCTACGACTCGTTCAAAGCCGTAATTATTTCAGAGCAGAGGACGGAAACTCTTATGAGGTAAAAGTAGTCGACCTTGGCGGACAATGGGTTGACATAGATATCCTTACAGCAGAAGAACAAGACTTATTGGCTAGAATGTGCTTAACAGGACATCGAGCGACAGCGCATCTAACATTTAACGCTCCCTATGGTGGAGAGTGGAAAATAATTCATGAGGGCATTGACTTAGTAAGCCGTTTATTAAAGACAAACCTTTACGACATCGTTGAACAAGAAATTAAAATACAATAAAGAACTGGAGTCAAGCTGTTATCGCACTCATACTTTCATTACTTTTCAACAAGCCTTTAGTCTGAGCATTGTGTTTTCTAAATTTGTGTCAACTTTCTAACGCACAAAAAAGATGTTTTTAATTTTTGATACAGAAACCACAGGCTTACCGCAAAATTACAATGCGCCCGTTTCTGATATCGAAAATTGGCCCAGAATGGTGCAGCTGGCATGGCAAGTGCATGCGGCAGACGGTTCACTTATTGAAGTAAAAAACTATATCGTTAAACCGGAAGGCTATACCATTCCGTTCAACTCCGAAAAAATTCATGGTATTTCTACTGAACGTGCATTGCAGGAAGGGCACGATTTACAATTTGTATTAGGAGAATTTAAAAAGGCCATCAGTCAATCTGAATTTTTTGTCGGTCACAACATTGAGTTTGATATTAAAGTAGTGGGAGCCGAAATTTTTAGGCTGACTCAAAAAGACGCGCTTTCACAATTTCCGTTCATAGATACCAAAGATGAATCTACCGACTATTGTGCTTTGCCGGGTGGCAAAGGCGGTAAATTCAAATGGCCTACACTTACCGAGCTTCATCAAAAACTATTTGGTAACGACTTTGATGCTGCCCACAATGCTGCAGCAGACGTAGAAGCAACTGCCCGATGTTTTTTAGAGTTGGTTCGTTTGGGTGTGGTTACGCCACAAAAAATGGGAGTGGATGATGAATTTGTTAGGACTTTCAAAGAAAAAAATCCGGATGTTATTCAACCCATCGGACTAGCCGTAAAAGATTTTCATGAGGAAGATAAGTTAGAAGCTACTTCAGTAGCTGAAATCAAAAAGGAAAATACGGATATAGATTTTGACTATTCCGGTTTTTTCCATTTGCATACACATTCACAATTTTCGGTTTTACAAGCTACACCAACCGTAGATGATTTAGTAAGCAGAGCCAAAATAAACGGCATGAAAGCAGTCGCCATGACGGACCATGCCAACTTAATGGGTGCTTTTCATTTTGTAAAAAAAGCATTGAGCGAAGACATCAAACCAATTATTGGTTGTGAATTTCATTTGTGTAACGACAGGTTAAATAAAACCAACAAAGACAATGGTTTTCAAGTCATTTTATTAGCCAAAAACAAAACAGGTTATCACAACTTATTAAAATTAGTTTCCGCTTCGTTTACGGAGGGCTTTTATTATGTGCCAAGAATTGATAGAGAATTACTGTTACAATACAAGCAAGATTTAATTGCGCTTTCGGGTTGGATTTACGGAGAAATACCTTCGCTAATTTTAAATCAGGGAGAAAAGCAGGCGATAGAAGCAGTTGATTGGTGGAAAGAAAATTTTGGTGATGACTTTTACTTTGAACTGAACAGACATGGTTTAAAGGAAGAGGAAGTAGTGAATGAATTTTTAATTCAGCAGGCAAAAGAAAAAGACATCAAGCTCATAGCTGCTAATAATGTGTACTACATTCATAAAGAAGATGCGGAAACACATGATGTGTTGTTGTGTGTGCGAGACGGAGAATTGAAATCCACTCCAATTGGTAAGGGAAGAGGATTTAGATGGGGCTTTCCAAACAATGAGTTTTATTTTAAAAGTCAGGATGAAATGGCAAAGCTCTTTGCCGATATTCCGGAAAGCATTACCAATACCTTTGAAGTTTTTCAAAAGGTGGAGAGCTATAAACTTCAGCGAGATGTGTTGCTTCCCAACTTTGATATTCCCGAAGAATTTATCGACCCTGAAGATGAAAAAGATGGGGGTAAGAAAGGGGAGAATGCTTATTTAAGGCATCTTACGTATGAAGGAGCAAAAAAGAAATATCCTGAAATTACGGATGAAATAAGAGAACGTATAGATTTTGAATTAGAAACGGTTGCCAAAACAGGATATCCCGGCTACTTCTTAATTGTTCAGGATTTTACTAGAGCAGCAAGAGATATGGGAGTTTCTGTTGGGCCGGGAAGAGGTTCGGCAGCAGGTTCTGTGGTGGCATACTGCATTGGAATTACTAATGTTGACCCTATTAAATACGATTTGCTATTTGAGCGTTTCTTAAATCCAGACAGGGTGTCTATGCCCGATATTGATATTGATTTTGATGATGAAGGAAGAGGCAAAGTATTAGATTATGTGATTAAAAAATACGGTTCCAATCAGGTAGCTCAAATTATAACTTACGGTACAATGGCTGCCAAATCAGCCATTAGAGATGCGGCAAGGGTTTTAGATTTGCCGTTATATGAAGCAGATAAATTAGCCAAGTTAGTTCCGGCATTATCCTTAGAAAAACTGGATAAGCTTTCTGAAAATGAAATTAATGAGCAACTAAACGGAGACAGTGCTCAGAAAGCGTTAGCGCTTAAACAAGTTTTTAAAGGAAATACACCTGATAGTTTGGCACTTCAGCAAGCCAAGAAATTAGAAGGTTCGCTGCGTAATACCGGAATTCACGCTTGCGGTGTAATCATCACACCTTCTGATATGACTGACCATGTGCCGGTGGCCACCGCCAAAGATGCTGAGTTAATGGTTACTCAGTTTGATAATAGTGTGGTGGAAAGTGCAGGTTTATTAAAAATGGACTTCTTAGGCCTAAAAACCTTAACCATTATTAAGGATGCAATTACTATTATTAAAGATAGGCACGGCATAGAAATAAATCCTGACGACATTCCGTTAGACGATGAAAAAACCTATAAGCTTTATCAGAGAGGAGAAACAAACGGTACGTTTCAGTTTGAGTCTCCGGGAATGCAGAAGCATTTACGTGCCTTAAAGCCCGACCAGTTTGGTGATTTAATTGCGATGAATGCTTTGTATCGTCCCGGTCCAATGGAATATATTCCAAACTTCATTGCTCGTAAACATGGTAAAGAGCCTATAACTTACGATTTCCAGGAAATGGAAGAGTATTTGGCAGAAACCTATGGAATTACGGTTTACCAGGAGCAGGTGATGTTACTTTCTCAAAAGCTGGCAGGCTTTACTAAAGGTGAAGCTGATGAGCTGCGAAAGGGAATGGGAAAGAAGAAGAAAGAAATTATTGACAGACTTAAACCAAAGTTTATAGAAGGTTGTCAATCAAACGGATTAGAAGCAGAGGTGGCGGAAAAAGTTTGGAAAGATTGGGAAGCGTTTGCTGCTTATGCGTTTAATAAATCGCACTCCACTTGTTATTCGGTAGTAGCGTTTCATACCGCTTACTTAAAAGCAAATTATCCGGCTGAATACATGGCTTCTGTGCTTACGCATAACATGAATGACATCAAGAAGGTGACTTTCTTTATGGAAGAGTGTAAGCGTGCAGGAATTAAAGTTTTAGGACCTGATGTGAATGAAAGTCAGTATAAGTTTACGGTAAACGATAAAGGTCAAATTCGATTTGGATTAGGAGCATTGAAAGGAGTTGGAGGCGGAGCAGTAGATTCTATTGTAGAAAATAGAAAAGAAGGAGGGAAGTATGTTTCCATTACAGATTTTATCAAAAGAGTTGATTTACGTTCTGTAAACAAGAAAACCTTGGAAAGCTTGGCTTATGGCGGTGCATTTGATTCGTTTGGATTAAACCGTTCTCAATACTTTTTTGCCATGCCGGGTGAAGAAACCTTTATTGAAAAGCTGGCTAGGTTTGGTGGTAAAATGCAACAAAATAAAAACAGTTCCCAAACTGATTTGTTTGGTGGAATGGTTGAAGTGGAAATAGCCGAACCACAGCCACCGGTTTGTGAAGATTGGGGAACGATGGAAAAGCTAAATAAAGAGAAGGAGGTAGTAGGTTTTTATATTTCAGGTCATCCGCTAGATGATTATAGAATTGAAGTAAACAATTTTTGCAACATTACACTAGATAAGCTTTCTGATTTATCAAAGATTAATGGGAAACAAATAAAAGTAGCGGGAGTAGTTTCTGACGGCATTCATGCAACTTCAAAAAAAGGAAACCCTTATGGTAAGATATTATTAGAAGGCTATAACGACTCTTATGAATTCATGTTCTTTTCTGAGGATTACATTAAATATAAAGGATATATCCAAAAGGGTTTTTATTTATTTATAGAAGGCGTTGTTCAATCTAAAAAGTGGAATCAAGAGGAGTTTGAGATTAAAATAAACCAAATTCATTTGTTGAGTGAGGTAAAAGAAAAAATGGCAAAGGGGCTTTTAATTCAAGCAGAGTCGAATGACTTTACTCCTGAACTGATAAATGAACTAGACCAGGTTTTTATAAAATATGAGGGTAATTTTCCTATTAGTTTAAATGTGATAGATAAAGAAGAGTCGGTTAAAATAAATTTACGTTCCAGAAGCCGAAAAGTTAATCTTGAGAATGACTTAATCAATGAGTTACAGAGCATTCCTGAAGTTAGCTGTAAAATAATGGCGTAATTTTCATCAGAAATGACTTTTTGTTGCATTGTTTTTTAAAATTTGAAAGCTTATTTTTGCATTAAGAAAAACAACTAGATTCGAATAACAAATAAAATTTAATTAAGATGGCATTAGAATTAACAGACAGTAATTTTGAAGAAACAGTATTACAATCAGATAAACCGGTAATGGTTGATTTTTGGGCAGTATGGTGCGGACCATGTAGAATGGTTGGACCAATTGTAGAAGAATTATCAAATGATTATAACGGAAAAGCCGTTGTAGGTAAAGTAGATGTAGATAATAACCAAGCGATAGCTGCTAAATACGGAATCAGAAATATTCCTACTATTTTATTTTTTAAGAATGGTGAAGTAGTAGATAAATCAGTTGGTGCAGTTCCAAAAGATAAATTAGCAGAAAAGCTAAATGCTTTAATGAACTAATACTCTTTCAATAAATAAATTGAATAGCCGTTTAGTTTACTAAATGGCTATTTTTTTGCCTTAAAAAACTATCTTTATTCTTTAAACAAACCAAGTGCCTGTAAATATTGATATAAAACATGTTCAACGGTATTCCAAGCTAGAATTACTCGCAAAGCAAGTAGTGGAAGGTTTTATTACAGGCCTACACAAAAGCCCGTTTCATGGATTCTCTGTTGAATTTGCCGAACATCGCACCTACAACACCGGAGAATCTACCAGACATATAGACTGGAAATTATTTGGCAGAACCGAAAAGTTGTATGTAAAGCGTTATGAAGAAGAAACCAATTTAAGGTGTAGGGTTGTTATAGATAATTCTTCTTCTATGTATTATCCTGAAGCGAAGAAATATGATGCGGAAAATCCTAATAAAATATTGTTTAGTGTTTATGCAGCAGCAGCCATTACTCAATTATTACGAAAACAAAGAGATGCTGTTGGATTAACCGTTTTCAATGAAAAAATAGATCATCATACCGAAGCGAAATCTACCGTTGCGCATGAAAAGTTAATATTTAATTTGCTGGAGCAAACGATTAATACTACGGAAGTACAAAAAAAATCTGATGCTGTAAGTGCCATAACAATGTTGGCGCAATCGCTTCACAAGCGTTCATTAGTAGTGTTTTTTACGGATATGTTTGACACTACGTCTAACAACGATGATTTATTTGCAGCATTACGTCATTTAAAACATAACAAACATGAAATTATTATTTTTCATGTGGTGGATAAAAAAAGTGAGTTGGATTTTGATTTTGAAAACAGGCCATACAAGTTTATTGATTTAGAGAGTGGAGAGGAAATTAAAGCCCATCCTTCACAAGTAAAAGAAATGTATTTAGAACAAATGCAAAAATTTGAGAAGGAATTAAAGCTAAAATGTTCTCAATTTCAAATTGATTTTGTGGAAGTTGATGTAGCAAAAGGATTCCATCAAGTATTATTACCTTATATGATTAAGCGACAAAAGATGTCTTAAATTTTTAAAAATTGTTGCGTTTATTCAAAAAAGGATTAAATTTGCGCTCCCGTTAGGGAAGTTCTTAAAAGTATTGGTCCGGTAGTTCAGTTGGTTAGAATACGTGCCTGTCACGCACGGGGTCGCGAGTTCGAGTCTCGTCCGGACCGCTTAAGCCTCAGAAAATCTGGGGCTTTTTATTTTTCTTTCAGCCATTTAAGGGCTTTGTCATAATCGTTAAAAATCTTTGTAGGAGTTTGTGGTTTGTTGAATTTAACAAAAAAATTGGCTAACAATTTTGTATGAATGTTATTTACCACAATAGCTATTTTTTTTCGAAGGCGTAGTATTTCAGGGTCATTAGCGAAAAAATCTCTTGCATCATTGGTAATGCTTGAGTACTGATTTCTAGCATCTAAAACAACGGAAAACCTTCTATTTCCCAATAGGTCTATAAAGGCTTTGTCAACTTCCTTTGCATCTTCTATTTCTACTTCATAATTGTCATCAAATTTTAATAGGTAGATGTGTTTGCCAAGATGTTGAATTTCGGCATGAGTGAGTTTTATATGTACTTTATTTTTAGTCATTTAATGGACTAATTTAAACAAATATTTTTTTAGGGTTTAAAATATTATTCGGGTCGAAAAGCTGTTTTATATTTTTTTGTAACTCAAGGTTTTTGTGCGATAAAACGATGGGCATAAATTCTTTTTGAACTAAGCCAATTCCATGTTCGCCAGAAATAGTGCCTTTAAGGGATTTACAAAGTTTAAAGATTTCAATAATTCCTTTTTTTAATTCGTTGTCCCACTGTTCATCGGTCATTTGTCCTTTTAAAATATTAACATGAAGATTGCCGTCACCAGCATGTCCGTAGCAAACTGATTGAAACCCGTATTTATTGCCAATTTCTTTTACACCTTTCAAGAGCTTAGGAAGTTCTGCTCTTGGAACAACTGTATCTTCCTCTTTATAGGTTGAATGAGATTTTACAGCTTCTCCCAAACATCTTCTTAGTTTCCATAGTTTTTCTTTTTGTGCTGCGGAATCTGCAAATAGGATTTCATCTGTTTTAAACTTTTCTAGTGCTTGGTTAATGATTTCACAGTCTTTATAAAGTGTGTCCAGGTCATTTCCATCCACTTCAATTAAAAGGTGGGCTTCAATATGTTCGGGAATTTCAAGAGTAGTTTCAGATAAAAACTTCATTCCAAACTTTAGGGCATCTTTTTCTATAAATTCCAACCCGCTGGGCGTAACTCCCATTTTAAAAATTTCTGATACTGCTTTACAAGCATCTTCAGCAGAGTGGAAGGGTGTGAGCATTAATAGGTCATGATTTGGATGTGGGATTAACCGAAATGTAGCTTTTGTAATTATTCCCAACGTCCCTTCGCTACCAATCATTAACTGAGTGAGATTATAACCTGTAGAGTTTTTTAAAACATTAGCTCCTGTCTCAATTATTTCTCCTGTAGGCAATACAACCTCTAAATTGAGTACATAATCTTTGGTTACGCCATATTTAACTGCTTTTGGTCCTCCGCTGTTTTCTGCTAGGTTTCCTCCAATAAAACAACTTCCTTTACTGGCAGGGTCAGGAGGATAAAACAATCCCTTTTCTTTTACAGCTTCCTGAAAAACTTGTGTAATTACTCCCGGTTCCACCGTAGCTTGTAAGTTTTCTTCATCAATCTGAACAATTTTATTTAGCTTTTCAATGCTTAGCACCACTCCACCACAAACGGGTAGTGCTCCGCCACTTAACCCTGTTCCTGCTCCTCTGGGAGTTAAGGGAATTTTATTTTCGTTACATATTGTAACAATCTTGCTTATTTGAATGCTGTTTTCTGGAGTAACCGCAATAACCGGATAAAACTTAAGGTCTTCGGTATGGTCATGGCTATATTTATCCAAAGAATCTTTGTCAGAATAGAAGTTTTTTTCGCCTACTATTTGTTTAATTTCGTCTATAATCTCCGATGACAACTCATTATATTCCATTTATCAAGAATATTTAATAATTACGCTAAAATTAGTTATTTTCGACATCTTTAAAAATTATAAAAAGTTAAAGATGAAACGACCATGATTAAAAACTTCCTCACTGAGGAGAGTGGTTATTTTGGGAGTTCCGTATGACTGATTTAAAAAAATAGATACATCATATGAAAAGATTTTTTTGGTTAAGCTTAGTGTTGATTTTAGTTGGGACCTCAACTTTTGCTCAGGAAAAGAAAAAAATTGCTTTAGAAGATATTTGGATGAAATACTCCTTTTTTGGGGATGGAGTTTATGGAGTAAGAAGTATGAATGATGGCGTAAATTACACCTCATTTACCAACAGAGCCCAAACGGAATTAGCACAGTATTCATATAAAACGGGAAAGAGTATTTCTACTATACTTAAAGTAGCGGATATTAAGGTTGACGGGATAGAAGCTATTGAAGATTATGAATTTAGTGCAGATGAATCTAAGTTAGTTATAGCTTACAATACAGAATCTATTTATAGATATTCATCTAAAGCTAATTACGTAGTGTATGATTTAAAAAAGAAAGAGACGAAAAAACTTGATGAAGATTTAATTATGTATGCTACACTTTCTCCTCAGGGAAATAAAGTAGCTTTTGTAAAAAACAACAATTTATATTGGCAAGATTTGGAGAGTGGCAAAACCACCCAAATTACTACTGACGGTGAATGGAATAAAATAATTAACGGTGCTTCTGATTGGGTTTATGAAGAAGAATTAGAGTTGGTGAGAGCGTTTGAGTGGAGTCCTGATGGCAAAAACATAGCATTCTTTAGATTTGATGAAAGTAATGTTAAGGAGTTTTCTATGGATATATATGGAGATTTATACCCTGAAGAATATACCTTTAAATATCCAAAAGCAGGTGAAGAAAACTCAAAAGTTTCAATTCATGTCTACAACTTGGAAAGCAAAAAAACGGTTCAAGCAAACCTTGGAAAAGAATGGGAGTACGTTGCAAGAATTGAATGGACAAAAGACCCTAAAAAATTAGCAGTCCAAACGCTTAACCGACATCAAAATGATTTGAATATTTTACTGGTAGATGCTGCAAGCGGAGAGTCTAAGAATATATACAACGAAAAATCTGCAACCTATATTGAAATTCCTAATCATCTGACATTTTTAGATAATGGGAATGAGTTTGTCTTACTTTCTGAAAAAGATGGGTTTAAGCATATCTACTTATACAGTATGAAAGGTGAAATGGTTAAGCAACTTACCAAAGGAAACTGGGAGGTAACCGACTTTTATGGGGTAGATCAAACGAATCAAAAAATATATTTTCAGTCGGCTAAAGCATCTCCGTTGCAACGAGAGATTGATGTAGTGGATATTAAATCAGGAGAAATGCTGTGTCTTTCTTCAAAAAAAGGAACTAATGATGCTGACTTTAGTAAAAACTTTGCTTATTACATCAACTACTATTCTAATGCTAATACACCTCAATATATTACCTTAAATAATACCAAAGGGAAAGAAATTAGAGTGCTTCAGGATAATTCAAGGTTGAAAGAAACAATTAAGAAGTTCGAATGGCAGGAAAAAGAGTTCTTTACCATTAAAAACGCCAAAGGTGATGAGTTAAATGCTTGGATGATAAAACCTGCAAACTTTGACGCAAGCCTGAAATATCCTGTGTTTATGTTTGTCTATGGCGGACCGGGTTCTCAAACTGTTCAAGACCAATGGGGAAGTGGAAACGATAGCTGGTTTCAAATGTTAGCGCAAAACGGATATTTAGTAGTATCTGTTGATAATAGAGGAACAGGAGCAAGAGGTGCTGATTTTAAGAAGGTAACCTATAAGCAATTGGGTAAATATGAGGTAGAAGACCAAATTGATGCAGCTAAATATTTGGCAAGTCAAAGTTATGTTGATGGAAGTCGAATCGGAATTTTTGGATGGAGTTATGGAGGATATATGACCTCATTATGTTTAACTAAAGGCGCTGATGTATTTAAAATGGGCATAGCTGTAGCTCCGGTTACTACCTGGAGATATTATGATTCTATTTATACCGAGAGGTATATGCAAACACCACAAGAAAATCCTTCCGGTTATGACGATAATTCACCCATTAATCATGTAAAAAAATTAAAGGGTAAATATTTCTTAATTCATGGTATGGCAGATGATAATGTGCATTATCAGAATGCTGTGGATATGTCAACCGCTTTAATTGAAGTGAATAAACCTTTTGATCAATTTAGTTATCCTAATAAAAATCATGGTATTTACGGTGGATTAACCAGGATGCACTTATATACTATGATGACAGAATACATCTATAAAAACCTTTAATTATGGCTCTTGATAGTAATGAACTAAAGTCTAAAACACCATCAAACGGATTTAAGTTTGGAGGAAGTGAATTAAATCAAAAAACAGTTTTAGGCCATCCTGCCGGATTGTTTGTATTATTCTTTACTGAAATGTGGGAACGTTTCAGTTATTACGGTATGCGTGCTTTATTGGTACTGTTTTTAGTTTCTTCATTAGTTGATGAAGGCTGGGGCTGGGAGAGAGCTGACGCTTTGATGTTATATGCTTGGTACACAGGTTTAGTTTATGTTACTCCAATATTTGGAGGAATAATAGCAGATAAGCTTTTGGGTTACAGAAAAGCTGTAGTAATTGGCGCGTTATTGATGACGATGGGGCACGCTTCAATGGCGTTAGAAATATTTGCCTCTCCTTTCTTTTTTATTGGATTAGCATTATTGATATTAGGTAATGGATTGTTTAAGCCAAATATTTCCTCAATGGTTGGTCAGTTGTATAAAAATCAAGGTAAAGAAAAAGATGCGGGTTATACTATATTTTACATGGGTATAAATGCCGGTGCGTTTCTAGGAATTTTACTTTGTGGATATATTGGAGAAAAAGTGGGCTGGAGTTATGGTTTCGGGTTAGCGGGTGTATTTATGCTTATTGGAATGCTTCAGTTTTATTTTGCACAAAAAATATTCGGAAAAATTGGACTGCTTGCTGATAAAGATGGAAACTTTTTAGACTCAACTGCATTGGAAGGCGAAGTGGAAAAAGAAGAAGTTACAGATGAAGTGGTAGAACCTCATGTTAAAAGAGATAGATTAATTGTGATAGGCGTCTTGTCATTTTTCACCATCTTTTTTTGGTGGGCATTTGAACAGGCGGGTGGCTCAATGACCATTTTTGCTAATGATTACACAGATAGAGTACTTGAAGGAGATGGGGCTATGATATTTAAAGTATTCAATACTATCCTCACAGTAGTTCCTATGCTTATTATATCATGGGTATTGGTATTGTTGTTTAAACAAACATTCAGTAAACTTTCATTATCTAATATTTTTCTGGGCTCTAGTTTTGTTATTATTTGGGGTATAGTAATTTGGATGATTAAACGTGAGTTTAATGCTGAAACTGCTGAAGTTCCGGCTTCTTGGTTTGGTATTCTCAATTCATTTTTCATCATTGCTTTTGCTCCATTATTTTCTAAAATCTGGGAAAGCAAAATGAACCCATCAGGTCCGGTTAAATTTGCAATTGGTCTTGTGTTATTAGGTCTTGGATTTGGTATATTAGCTTATGGTTCGTTAGGAATTCCTCAAGGCGCAAAAGTAGCCTCTGTTAGTATGATTTTCTTGATTTTAGCTTACTTGTTCCATACATTAGGAGAACTATGTGTTTCACCGGTTGGACTTTCTTATGTGAGTAAACTTTCTCCGGCTAACTTAGTTGGGTTTATGTTTGGTATATGGTTTTTAGCAACCTTCTTTGCTAACTTCTTAGCTGGATTTACGGGTAGTTTTATTGATAAAATTGTTGAGTCATACTCCATGGCAACTTTCTTTTTAATATTTACCTTAATTCCAATTGGTGCAGGAGTGGTAATGCTATTGTTGAATCCACTACTTAAAAAGAAAATGCACGGTATTAAATAATTAATATTGAAAAAGATAATTCCAATACTACTAGTTGTTTCCGGAGCAATTTTTCTATTTGCTAATACTAATTTTAAGGCAAAGAATGAACATCCAATAAATTGGCTTTCACTTGAAGAAGCTCAAGACTTGAATAAAAAAGAACCCAGAAAAATATTAATTGATGTTTATACCGACTGGTGCGGCTGGTGCAAAAAAATGGATGCAAATACCTTTGACCATCCTTATATTTCTAAATATATTAATGAAAAGTATTATGCTGTTAAGTTAAATGCCGAAACAAAAGATACTATTATGTTTAATGGTAAGATGTATGTAAACCCAAACCCAACCGGAGGAAGGTCAACGCATCAGGTTGCATATATGGCAGCTCAAGATGGGCGTTTAGGTTATCCAACCATTGTGTATTTAGATGAAGAGTTAAATCTTATTCAGGCCATTGCCAGCTATATGACACCGGAACAAATTGAGCCTGTTTTGGTTTATTTCGGTGAAGGACATTATAAAAACACTCCTTCAGAAAAGTTTATGGAAGAGTTTAAGAGTAACATTAAGTAAAATTATTTGCTTGTACCTTCCATTTTTTTAACTACTTTTGCTTTTTAGAATGAAAAACGAAAGGGTTCTCCTTAAAGGTCTAAAATTTCAGCTTACTATTCAAAGGCTTTGCCATCAATTAATTGAAAACCATCAAGATTTTTCTGAGACAGCTATAATAGGTTTACAGCCAAGAGGTGTTTTTTTGGCCGAAAGAATCGTTAAAGAACTCCAGTCTATCCTTAAAAATTCTGACTTAGATAAAGGTAATATGGACATTACTTTTTATAGAGATGACTTTAGAAGAAGGGAAAAACCGCTTGTTCCATCCAAGACCGATATAGAATTTTCAATTGAAAACAAAAAAGTTGTTTTGATTGATGATGTATTATATACAGGAAGAACTATTAGAGCAGGATTAGATGCCATGTTGGCGTTTGGAAGGCCAAAAAAAGTGGAATGTTTGGTATTGATAGATAGGAGATTTAGCCGCCAATTACCCATTCAACCTGATTATGTCGGTAAAAAAATTGACTCTGTAGCTGAAGAAAAAGTAATAGTTAGCTGGAAAGAGAAGGAGGGAGAGGATAAAGTAATTTTATATACAGAAAAGTAATATGGAAGAACAATTAAGTGTAGATCATCTTTTAGGAATAAAATACCTTACCAAACAAGATATCGAACTTATTTTTCATACAGCAGATAGCTTTAAAGAGGTCATTAATCGACCTATCAAAAAAGTACCAACACTGCGTGATGTTACTATTGCCAACATATTTTTTGAAAACTCTACCAGAACAAAACTATCATTTGAATTAGCCGAAAAGCGACTTTCAGCAGACGTAGTGAACTTTGCTTCATCTTCATCATCTGTTACTAAAGGAGAAACACTAATTGATACCGTAAACAACATTTTGGCGATGAAAGTGGATATGGTGGTAATGCGACACGCTTTTCCCGGTGCGGCTTTATTCTTGTCCAAAAATGTAAATGCTAAAATTATAAATGCTGGAGACGGTGCGCATGAACACCCTACGCAAGCACTCTTAGACGCTTACTCTATCAGAGAAAAATATGGCAACGTAAAAGGAAAAAATATTGTAATTGTAGGCGATATTCTCCATTCAAGAGTTGCACTTTCAAACATATTTTGCCTGAATAAACTGGGGGCTAAAGTAAAGGTTTGCGGGCCGCCTACTCTTATTCCAAAATTTATATCTGACTTGGGAGTGGAAGTGGTTTACGACCTAAAAGAAGCCTTAAACTGGTGCGATGTAGCCATGATGTTAAGAATACAACTGGAAAGGCAAGATGAAAAATACTTTCCTTCAATTAGAGAGTACGCTATGCGCTACGGCTTAGATTTAAAAGTGTTGGATGGATTGAAAAAGAAAATTACTATCATGCATCCGGGTCCTATAAACAGAGGGGTGGAAATTACGAGTGATGTGGCCGACTCAGAGCACTCCATTATTTTAAATCAGGTAGAAAATGGCGTAGCCATTAGAATGGCAGTCATTTATCTTTTGGCGGCAAAAATTAACCGTTAAAATTGTCGATAAACTAAAATCATTATCTTTGTACAAAGCCACTTAGAATGAGTTATACATCACAGAAAGAAGAAAAGTACACTTTGTTTAAAGTAACTGCCGAAAAGCTGGACACACTTGTTGCGCCATCAGTTAAATCTGAATTAGTTGTAATTGGCAACAATGGTGAAAAGAATATCATTATGGACTTATCTTCAACAAGATATTGTGATTCTTCCGGTTTAAGTGCAATTTTGGTGGGTAATAGAATATCAAAGGAAGCTGGAGGTACCTTTGTGCTTTGTGGTTTACAACCATCAGTTTTAAAACTAATAGAAATTTCACAACTGGATTCTATCTTAAACATTACACCTACCGTTAATGAAGCCGTTGATTTTCTTTTTATGGAGGAAATTGAAAAAGGCTTGGGTGATAATTAATTAGATGCCATTCTCTGTATTGATTCTTGGTTGCGGCTCCGCAACACCTACTTTAAATCACAATCCATCTTCACAGCTTGTAAATATTGAGCAAAGCTATTTTTTAGTGGATTGCGGTGAAGGTACTCAACTGCAATTGAGAAAAGAGAAAATCAGATTTCAGCGAATTCAACACATATTTATTAGTCATTTACATGGCGATCATTTTTTTGGGTTAATTGGTTTAATTAGCACTTATCAATTATTAGGTCGTAAAACCAAACTCACTGTTTATTCTCCTCCGGGCCTTAAAGAAATCATTCTACAGCAGCTAAAAGCTACTAATTGTTACCTTTCCTATGAGCTTGTATTTATTGAAATAATAGCTGATAAACTTCAATTGTTGACCGAAAATAAAACCTCTGAAGTATTTGCCTTTCCTTTAAAACATCATATTCCTTGTTATGGATTTTTGTTTAAAGAAAAAGTAAAGCCGTTGAAAATAAAGAAAGAAGAACTGGAGAAATATGATATTCCTGTTGCTGAACTAAGAAAGCTCAAGCAAGGTGTAAACATAAAAGATGTTAATGGAAATGAATTAGATTTTACTATGCTTACAGAACCAGCGGCTAAACCCAAATCCTACGCCTATTGTACTGATACCGTTTATTTAAAATCTACTTCCCAATACGCCAAAGATGTAGATGTTTTGTATCATGAAGCTACATTTGACGAATCGCTACTTAAGCTTGCCAAAATGACCATGCACTCTACAGCATCTCAGGCAGGGAAAGTAGCCAAAGAAGCAAATGCTAAAAAACTAGTTATCGGGCATTTTTCTTCTAGGTATAAATACGTAGATAAGTTGCTGAAAGAGGCACAGTTACACCATGAATCTACTATTTTAGCCGATGAAGGTTTGCGAATTACCCTTTAATCTTTTATTTTTATCGATTAAGAATTTATTTTAATGGTGTCAGAAGAGGTTACTCACTCTCTTTACGGTTTATATAAAACCCTGAAAAATGGGCACTTTTCCTATGTCTGCAATGGAGTATTTTCTGTAGGTATAAATGATGTTTTATTGTCTTTTGCTGAAGCTAATTTAGACTACTCTGAGCAATCGGCTAAGCTAAAAAAGCGAGTGTATTACATTTTAGTTGAAAGCCTTCAAAACATTACTCGTCATCAAATTATTGAAAAGCAAAATGAGGCTAATGCTGGCTTATTGATTCAGAATAAAGAAGGCACTTATTACATCACTACCGCTAATACCATTGTAAATACTAATATTGACGTTCTAAAGAAAAAAATTGAATCGATAAACTCATTATCTGAAGAGGAGTTAAAAGCTTTATATAAACAAATATTAGCCGAAGGAGATGTTACCGATAAAGGAGGAGCAGGGCTAGGATTAATAGATATTGCTAGAAAATCGGGAAACAAAATACAAGCTGATTTTGTTCCATTAGATAAAAACCATACTCAGTTTATTATGCAAGCTTGCATCAATGAAAACAAGTCTTTACAAGAAGATGCAGCCGATTTATTTAAAAAAGCGGTTCAGCTTCATTTGCAAATTGCGGAAACCAATCTTCATTTTTTACATAGAGGTGCTTTTACAGCAGAATCACTGCAAGAGGTGTTGAAAATGGCGGAGGGTGACATTCGTTCAATTGGCGATAAAGATTTGGCAGGAAAAGGATTTTATATTATTGCTGAGCTGGTTGAAAATATGATGCTTCATGCCGATATGAGCATAGATGGCGGAAAATCAGGGGTTATTGCTATTGGCAAAAATAAAGCCATGACCACTTATTATTTTACTTCCGGAAACTTTGTAACGGCTGAGCAAAAAGAAAAATTAACAAGCATCTTGTCTAAATTAGAAGGAAAGTCAAAAGAGCAACTAAGCCATCTATCAAAAGATGAATTAAATTCAGTAGGCTTGCTTAATCTTTATTCAAGAGCTTGCCGAGTAGAGTATTTTTTTGATGATGCCTTTGATGATTACAGTTTCTTTACGATTAGGGCAGAACTAGATATCGCCTAACTATTTTCAAATTATTTAGAATAGCTACTTTTGTACTATGGAAGATGATTTTCAAAACCCTATAGACAAAGATAAAGTAACCGATACACCAGGATTGTTGGAGTACGCTCATCATGTGGGAAGCGGAGTAGTAAAGCCTGTAGATATAGGAAAAGTGAAGGGAAGAGCCATGAGTGCAATGGTAGAGCAAACCAATACCCAACTGATTCAAATAAAAGAGCAGATAGAATTACTTGCCAAACAGGCCAAAAAAATTCAAGACAGAATCGTCATTAGCCGAGAGATTTATAATGCGGTAACAGGCTTTGAACCATTAATCGGGCATACGTATTACTTATACGAGCGTAAAAACGGAGAGAAGCTGCTTTCTATGGTTCCACCAAAACAGTGGGGAAAATCATTACCCTATAAAAGCTTTTTGGCTTCCGTTAAATTACTTTCAGACCACACATGGGAAATACAAGAAGAGTAATGAGAAATCTACCGATACTAATTTGTATAATTCTTCTTTTTAATTCTTGCGTTAACAAAACAACCCAAATTCAAAAGATAGTGGGAGAGGCTCAGGGAACAACCTATGCCATTTCTTATGTTTCTGAAAAGAGTGTTATCCAAAAATCTTCCATTGATTCCATTTTTACTGAAATAGATAATGCGGTATCACATTACGTAAAATCTTCAGTGGTTTCTAAGTTTAACAGCAACCAAATGAACTTTGAAGAAGCATTGAAAAACCATCATTTTAAAAATCTCATTTACTTGTCTTATCAGTGGAATGTATTGTCTGATGGCGCATTTGATATAAGCATGGGGCAGCTAAGCAATTATTGGGGCTTTGGAGCAGAAAAGAAGCAAAGCATTTCCGTTATTGATAGCTTGGCGATAGATTCTCTAATGCAATACTGCGGAATGAGTCGCTTTTTTGCCATGAATAATGGCGCTATTTCTTATACAAGTGACTCTATACGAACTAAGTTAGATTTTAACGCCATTGCACAAGGTTATTCCGTAGATGTGCTATCTGATTATTTGTTGGAAAACAATATTGAGAATTATATTATTGAAGTAGGCGGAGAAATAATTGCCGGAGGCAACAAAGGAGAAGGAGAGAGCTGGAAAGTAGCTATTGATAAACCTTTATCCGATACTGAAACCAGAGAATTCCAAACCATACTACCGCTGAATGATAAAGCAATGGCCACAAGCGGAAACTACCGAAAGTTTTATATGCTTGACGGAAAAAAATATGCGCATACGTTAAACCCTGCCAATGGATTTCCTGTTGAACACAACTTACTAAGCGCTACCGTTTTTGCGGATAATTGTTCCTCTGCGGATGCCCTGGCTACCATTTTAATGGTGTTGGGTGTAGAAAAATCAAAAGCCTTTATTGCAAACAATAAATTGCCCATTGATGTGTATTTGATTTATGAAAATGAGAAAGGAGAGCTAGAAGTGTTTTCTAAACTGGAAGACTAGTTGTCTTCATTTTTACATTGCTCATCGGGTTTTGCACCACACAAACCACAAACGGCTCCTTCTTCTTTTAAAAACGGACTGTTGCTGGCACAAGTTCCGGCAAATTTACCGTTTTTCTTTACCAGTATTTTAATGGCTATACCTGCAAATGCAAGCGCTAAAAGAGTAACCGTTACTAATATAATAGGTAGAATGTTCATGCTACAAAGGTACAAAAACTGTTTGACTTCTTGTTTTATGAAAGTATATGAAATGGAGTCAACTTAATTGCTTTGGAGGAATTTTAACACCGTTTTTTATTTTTTCAACAGCATCATTCCAATAATCCATCATTGAAGGGTCTGCTGGCTCTCCATCATCAAGAGGTTCCATTAAACTTAATAAATCTCCTATTTCATCAGAATTGGTAATATCATACCAATTTTTTAGGAATAGATACATTGAATTGTAATAATCTCTATCATTCATAACTTATTTTTAATATACTTCAAAAGTCTGTTTGTAAAAGTAACCAAAATTGTTTTTTATAAAATGATAGTTACCCTAAAATAAAAAAGCCCTCCGTATAACGAAAGGCTTTTAAGTTTATTTTTTAGCATTAAAACTACTTTGCTTTTGCTTTGGCAGTAGTTTTACGTCTGGTGGTTCTTTTTTTCTTTGGAGCTTCTTCAGCTTCCGGCTTTTCAATTGGTCCGTTAATTTCCGGGTCCACTAAAATTCTACCGCAGTGCTCACAAACAATCACTTTTTTGTGAGTTTTAATATCTAATTGTCTTTGAGGTGGTATTTTATTAAAGCAACCGCCACAAGCATCTCTTTCAATAGTAACTACCGCTAAACCGTTTTTAGAATTATCTCTTATCCTGTCGTATGCATTAGTCAATCTGCTTTCAATTTCAGCTTTTGCTTCGTTAGATTGTTTGGTTAACGATTTCTCTTCTTTCTCCGTTTCTTTAATAATTTCATCTAACTCAGACTTCTTGGTCTTTAAGTCTTGCTTTCTGCCGTCTAAGTATTCTTTAGCTTCTTTAATGATTTCTTTCTTGTTTTCAATCTCTGCTTTAAATTCTTTGATTTTTTTGTCAGAAAGTTCAATCTCAAGCTTTTGGAATTCAATCTCTTTCGTTAATGAGTCGTATTCTCTGTTATTTCTAACGTTACTTTGTTGTTTCTCGTATTTTTTAATTAAAACCTTAGCTTCTTCAGAAATGTTTTTTCTTTCAGAGATTTTGTTTTCAAGTTCTTTGGTCTCTTCATTAAACTTTTCCATTCTGGTTTCAAGTCCTGCAATTTCGTCTTCAAGGTCTTGAACTTCTAAAGGTAATTCCCCTCTAATTTGTCTAATGCTATCAATTTTAGAATCAACTTGTTGAAGATTGTAAAGTGCTCTTAATTTATCCTCAACTGTTTGGTCTTTCTTGGCCATAATTTATAAATAGTTAATTGGATTCGTTTTTGTTTCTGAAAAATAGGTGGCAAAGGTAGAAAAATTTTCTTTAATAATATCGTCAAATATTTCTACTGTAAATTGCTCACTTTCATAATGTCCTATGTCGGCTATAACAATTTTGTTTTCGGCATCAAAAAACTGGTGATATTTGAAATCAGCCGTTACAAATACATCACATCCTTGCTGAATAGCAGCAGGCAAAAGAAAACTTCCTGAACCTCCGCAAACGGCTACCTTTTTTACTGGTTGGTTTGTTAAATTGGTATATCTTATTCCTTCTGCGTTAAATGTTTGTTTAAGGTGTTGTAGAAAGTCGGTTTCACTCATTTCTTTGGGTAGTTCGCCTACCATGCCGCTTCCAACCTCCTGATTTTTATTGCTAAGAGGGTAAATGTCGTAAGCTACTTCTTCATAAGGGTGAGCAGCTATCATGGCAGAAATAATCTTACTTTGCTTATAGCTTTCAAAAATACTTTCTACTCTAATCTCTTCTTCCTGATGCATTTCGCCTTTATTTCCTACAAAAGGGTTGGTGTTTTCTCCGGCTCTAAACGTTCCGGTTCCTTCAATATTAAAACTACATTGGTCATAATTTCCTATTTCACCGCAACCGCTATTAAATAAAGCCGTTCTAACCTCATTAAGATGTGTTTTAGGAACAAAACACACCAGTTTCTTTAACTCATTTGATTTAGGCGAAAGAATATTCAGCTTTTCTAATCCAATTTTATCGGCTATTTTTTTGTTAACACCTTGTTTTACATTATCCAGATTAGTGTGAGCAGCATAAATGGCAATATCGTTTTTAATGGCTTTTACAATCGTTCTTTCTATGTAATTTTTTCCGGTAATTGACTTTAAACCACTAAATACAATAGGATGATGGGCAATAACTAAGTTGCATTTCTTTGAAATAGCCTCATCAATGGTTTCTTCTATACTGTCTAAGCATAGTAATACGCCTTTAACCTCTTCATTAGCATTTCCGACAATTAGACCAGCATTATCATAACTTTCCTGGTAGCTTAAAGGAGCAAACTTTTCAATAGCTGATATAACTTCTTTTATAGTTGACATAGCTTTGTTTTGGCAAATATAGTTAATGAGGATAACATTAAACATTCTTTTATCTTTGCCGGGCTGATGAAACTATTGAGAATCATATCTTTTCCGATTGCTGTCATTTATGGCTTATTAGTATCTATATACCATTGGCTGTATAATAGCGGTGTTCTATCTTCCAATAAGTTTAGCATACCCGTAATTTCTATTGGTAATTTAGTAATGGGTGGTTCCGGAAAAACTCCTCATATTGAGTATTTGGTTAGCTTACTGACAAGTAATAATTATAAAGTGGCTGTGCTAAGCAGAGGATATAAAAGGCAATCCAGCGGATACACTGAGGTTGAAGCTACGTCAAACTCTGCAAATGTGGGAGATGAGCCACTTCAAATTAAGAAAAAGTTTCCTGATATATTAGTGGCTTGCGATGCCGACAGGGTAGAAGGTATAACCGTAATTAAAAAGAATCATCCCGAAATTGATGTTATTTTATTGGATGACGCCTACCAACACAGGGCAGTAAAGCCGGGTTTAAATATTTTGCTAACGGACTTTTTTAAACCTTTTTCTTCCGATAGAATTTTTCCGATGGGAAATTTGAGAGAGTTTGCATTTGGTAAGAAAAGAGCAGACGTAGTTGTGTTTACTAAATCACCGGATATTCTTTCCCCTATTGAAAGAAGAAGATTAAACGATGAAGTTAAGTTAGGATATAATCAACAATCCTTTTTTTCTTTTGTTAAATACAATGAAGCTTTACCAATGCCCAACACAATGAATAATAATAAGATTACTCTTGAGCAGCTTAAAAAATGTTCGGTAGTGTTACTTAGCGGTATAGCCAATGCCGAATACCTAAAGTATTTTGTGCAGTCAAATTCTGCGGACGTAGAGCATTTTGAATATCCCGACCATTATCAGTTTATGTTAAACGATATAAAAAAGGTTACCGGAAAAATGGATGATTGGTATGCTACCAACAAAATTATTTTGACTACAGAGAAAGATATGATGCGATTAATCTATCCTGAAATTTTAGATTTGCTGAAAAATTATCCGGTTTATTATTTACCTATTGAAGTAGCTTTTCATGGAGATGATGAACAGAAGTTTAACGATTTGATTTTAAATTATGTTAGAAAAAATAAAGCAAACAGTTGATTTCTTAAAAACGAAAACCAATACCACTCCCAGATTTGGAATTATTTTAGGTACGGGACTTGGAAACTTGGCTCAAGAAATAGAAGTTGAAGTAAGTATATCTTATACCGAAATACCTAATTTTCCTCAATCTACTGTGGAAGGACATGGCGGAAATTTAATTTTTGGAAAGTTGAATGGAATAGATGTAGTTGCGCTTCAAGGTAGGTTTCATTACTATGAAGGTTATTCCTTGCAAGAGGCTACTTTTCCGGTGAGAGTTTTTAAATTGTTGGGTGTAGATACTTTACTTCTTTCTAATGCAAGCGGTGGAACCAACAAAAACTTTAGTGTAGGCGATTTAATGATAATAGAAGACCATATCAATATGTTGCCGGATAATCCACTAAGAGGGAAAAACATAGATGAATTGGGTCCCAGATTTCCCGATATGAGTGAGCCTTACGAAAAAGATATTATTGCTTTAGCAGAAAAAATAGCAAAAGACAATAACATAAAAGTTCAAAAAGGGGTTTATACTGCTTTGTCGGGTCCAACTTACGAAACCCCTGCGGAGTATAAGTGGATTTCAATTATTGGTTCTGATGCTGTTGGCATGAGCACAGTTCCTGAAGTAATTGTAGCTAAGCACATGAGTATGAAATGCTTTGCTATTTCAGTTATTACAGATTTAGGAGTAGATGGTAAAATTGTAGAGATATCTCATGAAGAAGTTCAAAAAGCCGCTGCAGCAAGCGAACCAAAAATGACACTAATTTTTAAAGAACTTATTGCTAATTTGGCAGCCTCAAATTAATTATGCTACCACAAGAAATATATGATAAATATGAGCCGGTAATTGGATTAGAAATTCATGCTCAATTACTTACCAAAAGCAAGATGTATTCTGCTGATGCTAATGAATACGGTTCTTCTCCTAACACAAATATTTCTCCAATTTCATTAGGTCATCCCGGAACATTACCTGTGTTAAACAAAAAGGCTGTTGAATATGCCGTAAAAATGGGAATAGCTTGTGAGTGTAGTATTACTCCGTACAATGAGTTTGCTCGGAAAAATTATTTTTATGCAGACATGCCAAAGGGGTTTCAAATTACACAAGATACTACGCCTATTTGCACGGGTGGGTTTATTGCCATAAAAGATGAGTCAGGGAAAGAGAAAAAGGTGAGGCTTACCAGAATACACATGGAGGAAGATTCAGGTAAAAGTATTCATGACCAAGACCCGTTTAATACTTTAATTGACTTAAACAGGGCAGGAGTTCCTTTGATTGAAATTGTAACCGAACCTGATATACAGTCGGCTCAGCAGGCTTACAATTATTTGCAGGAAGTAAGAAAACTAGTTAGGTATCTTGGTATTTGTGACGGAAACATGGAAGAGGGTAGTTTGCGTTGTGATGCCAATATTTCTATTCGATTGAAAGGAACCAAAGAGTTTGGACAAAGGGTAGAAGTGAAAAATATGAACTCTATCAATAATGTAAAAAAAGCTATTGAGCATGAGTTTAAAAGACATGTAGAAATTATAGAAAAAGGAGAACGAGTAGCTCAAGATACGAGAAGCTTTGATGCAGGAAAAGGAACTACATTTTCTATGAGAGCCAAGGAAGGCGCACACGATTACCGTTATTTTCCGGAGCCGGATTTACAACCACTTACCGTTACACCTCAATATATTGAAGACGTTCGTTTAAATATGCCTCCTTTGCCTAACTTTTTATTCAAGAAGTATATCAGAGAGTTTGGTTTAAGTGAATACGATTCAGGAGTGTTAACGGAAGAAAAAGGAATAGCATTGTACTTTGAAGAATTAATTGAACATACTTCTAATTTTAAATCGGCTGCTAACTGGGTGATGGTAAATATTAAATCTTACCTTAACGAGAATGCGGTTCATATTGAAAATTTTGCAGTCAAACCAAATGCTTTGGCTGAGCTTATTCAACTGATTGATGACGGAAAGATTAGCCACAGTGTGGCAGCTCAAAAAGTATTTCCTTTGTTGATTCAGCAACCTGAAAAAAAGGCAATTACCATTGCAGAAGAAAATAATTGGATTCAGGTGAGTGATAGTGGTGAGCTAGAGAGATTTGTGGAAGAAGCTATTGCTAAATTTCCTGATAAAGTGGAAGTGTATAAGTCAGGACAAGTTGGTTTGTTAGGTTTGTTTATGGGTGAAGTGATGAAATTGTCAAAAGGTAAAGCAGACCCTAAACTAGCCAGTCAATTATTAAAAGAGAAATTATCGTAATAATTCTTTGAACTCTGCAAGCATTAATGCAGTTGCTCCCCACACAATATGTTCGTTAAATTTAAAGCAAGGAACTTCCGCTTTTAATCCGTTTCCCATTTTTACTTTTGATGTAGTGATGTTTTGCGTGCTGAGTATTTCATCAATTGGTAATTCCAAAATAAAATCTACTTCGGTTTGGTCAGGGATAAAATTGGGTCTTTTTTGTGCTGTACTCAAAAATGGATAAACAATGAAATTACTAACCGGAATACAAACTTCTGTGAGAGTAGAAATAATATTTACTTCAGTAGGAATAATATTTACTTCTTCTTGGGCTTCTCTTAAAGCTGTTTGTTCAAGATGAATATCTTGGTCTTCATAGCGTCCACCGGGAAAACTAAACTGAGCACTGTGAACACCTTGATAAGCTTTTCGTTTTATTAAGGCAGTATAAACTTCATTTTGGTGAGGATAGCAACATATTAAAACCGCACTTTTTCTGTAGTTCTCAATATCGAAATTGGGAATTCCATTTATTGGTCGGTCAATAGGAGACATGCTTTGGTGTGATTCAAAGCCCGGTAAACCTCTTTTTAATTTATCTTTAATAAGGTTTTCAAACAAAACGATATTTACTTTGCCTGCCAAACTACTTTTCCGGTTTTAAGGTTTTTGTATTGATTTAATTCGCCCTCAATATAAAGAGCCACTACTTTCGGACTTATGTATTCTATTTTACTGTAGCTTAACGGAATTACTTTTTCGTTTTGCTTGTTAATAATACCCATTTGTCCATCTTTTGAAACAATGCTAAAGCCACCTTTAAAGTCTTCGGCTGCTTGGTAAGTAGCAGGAATAACAACTCTTCCTGAAACATCTACAAAACCCATTAATGCTTTGTCCATAAATCGGATTAGACTGTCTTGTTCGGTATAAATATTTTCAAAACCGTTGCCGTAAGGCTGACGCTTAGGAATGCTGTAAAAAAACCACTTGTTGTTGGTGTTGACTCCGGCAAGCTCCTTGGTAAGTAATTTTATCTCATTGTATTGTGGAGGAATGGCGTATTTGCCTAAGGTATCAATTAAGCCGACTTTTTTCTTGAAAAGTACTTTTGCTAAATTATTTTCAAACTCTGATGCCTTTTGAACTCCCGGATATTCATCAAAATCAAACGGAATAACGGTTTCTCCTTTGGAGTTTAAATAGCCCACTTTTCCGCCTTTTATGGCAAGCAGTCTGTTTTGTTTTGGTTTACCAAGGTATTTGTATTGTGATTGAACTATTATATTTCCTTTTTTATCTGCCAGTCCAAAAAAATCATCTTGTCTAAAACGTGCGAGTCCGTTTTCAAAATTCTCTATCCAGTCAAACGTAATGGGCAGAACCTCTTTACCTAAATAGTTGATGATTCCCATTTTTCCGTTTTTTCCAACGTATGCATATCCGTTATCAAAATCTCCGGCTAAGTCATAAACATAAGGAATTGCTAATTCTCCTCTCATGTTTAAATAACCAAACTTTTCATTTTTGCTTACCAATATTCTATCGTTATCTCCAATGCTTATTGCATCGTAAATAAATGGAAGAAATTGATGCCCATTTTTATCAATTAATCCATAATTATCCCCTTTGGCAACAACGGTATAGCCTTCTTTAAATGCTTCAGCATCATCGTAAATCAGTTTTATGACAACATTTCCCGTTTTGTTGATGTAACCATACTTGTCATTTTTTTGAACTACGGCATACCCTTCAATAAACTCACCCACACTTTCGTATTCCGGTCGTATTACTTTTTCACCATATTCATTGGTAAATCCCCACTTTCCATTTTCCTGAATAGGATAATACTTTGTTTGAAGTAGATTAAAATCTTTTAAAATTTCACTTTTAAATGGATAATCAGGATAATCCATAGTGAATTGAGCCAGTATTTCGGGTGTGTATTTTTTTGTATAAATATGATAGATATTTCTCCAGGCTAAATCCACTTTTGGATGGTCGGGATATTGATTTATAAAGGTATAGTAAGCATTTATAGTTCTGTTTCTGGTGCTGATAAGATAGATTTGCTCTAATGCGTCTTCTCGGTAGGGTGAGTTAGGATAGTTTTTAATAAATTGCTCATAAGCCGGAATGGTTAGGCTTGATGTTTCCTCTTCAAATAAGGCTTTTTCATATTTTGCTTTTGCAATGTGATATTGCTCGGCTTTTGGATAGCGTTCACAGAATGCCTGATAAACAATAGATGTGTTTATTTTTTCAGCTTCAATAAACGCCAAGCTGTCTCTGTATATAATAGCAGTTTCTAGATTGTGAGCATCGCTATGTGTATTAATATATTCTTCAAATTTTTGAAGCGATTGAGAAGCTAATACACTGTCAAATATTTTAGTGTTGATTAGTTTTTTTAAAGAATCAATACTTAAAGAATTAAAGCCGAATTGCTGATATTTTAATCGCTTTTTTTCATCTACCAACTTATAGTTGTCTTGGCTAACAATAATGTATTTGTATGCTGAATCGATATGAGTGAACGGATTGTCGGTTCTAAAATAAATGGTGCTTAGCCCATAAGCAGCAGGAGAGGGGTGTTTTTTTAAGCTCTTATAGAAAAGTTTTTTTGCCTTAAAATAGTCGTAAATAGAAAGTGCTTCAAAGCCTTTTTCTACTTTTCCGGAAAGCATTGTAATGGCTACTAATAATAAAACTATTTTTTGAAAAATACTTCTTTGCATTTGTGGTGCAAAGGTAAATTTTAAGTGAGATTTATAAATAATATTTAGTTATCATTTTATGAGTTCATTTTTTAGCCAGGCTATTGCTTTCTCTCTAGTTTTAAAGAGCTCTGTTTTAATATGTGGTTTGTTGAACTTAATGTAAAATCTACCAATAAGTAGATGCGGTAAGGAGTTTATAAGTACGGCTTTTGCTAGAGTATTTTGTACAAACTCTTTACTTGCGGTTAGTTCTCTTGCTTCTTTTGTTATAGTTGTGAAGTGTCCGGAATTAACTAATACAACATATTTTTTACCGTTGGCTAGCTTAAGATTAGCTTCTTTTATTTCTAATAAATCTGTTACATCAATATTAGAATTGTCATCAATTATATTTTCAATGATTTGTTCGCTTAGTAAATGAACCGTAGCAATTGATGTTTTATATGATTTAGTCAGATTCATTTTTAAGCCTTAATAAAAATTAAAACTTCTTTGTTTTATGTTATAAATATAGAAAAAAACGAAAGTTACTCTTTTATAAACTTATAAAAATTAGCATTAGTGTTTATGAAATAAACACCATTTGGAACTCTTTCTAAATGAATTTCAATTTTAGTGTCACTAAGCCTTTGCATGGTGATAATGTTATTTAAGTTTTGCCCAATCATATTATATATATAGATATCTTCTAACTTTAAGTCTTCTGATTCAATATAGATGATGTTATTACTTGGGTTTGGATATATATGTGTTTTTTCATTTTTAATGTTCACGGTTTTAATTTCAGAGTATTGAAACTTTCCATTAAAATCAATTTGTTTAAGTCTATAATAGTTGAGACCTGAATGTGGTTTATTGTCAAAAGTAACATAATCTAAAATAACGGAAGAGTTTCCTGCACCGTCAACTGTTTTTATGTTTTCCCATTCATATCCATCAATTGATCTTTGGATGATAAATTGTTTGTTGTTTGTTTCTGATGCAGTTTGCCAGTCAAGTTTTACCTCACCGCTTGTGATTAGTTGAGCGTTAAAATTTATTAATTCAACTGGAAGTGGAGTTTGTATAGAATTGATAGTAGCTAAAGTAAATCTTAAGTTGTTTGCAATGGCGGTAACTCCTGTAAACTGATATACATTTGCTCCTAGTGATGTAGCTCCTGAAATGGGTGTTTCATCAGAAAAAATGCCATCGTTATCAGTATCTACCAATAACCTTAAATCACTGGCTGTTACCGGGCCTAATCCAGTTAAGTCCCACCTTATATCTATGCTCCCTACATCAACTGCTGTATTGGAAGTGTTTGCTTCACTTGCTCTCCAAACCCGGTTAAATCTGGCTTGAACTCCGGCAGGAATATCGGTAGTTTCTAATGCTCCCAAATAAGCATTGTCATGCCCCCACATTAAAAATTCATTATTGTTTAATCCACTTGGGTTTAATATTCTTACAATGCCTGTTCCTTGAGCGTCATTATGTATATTAGATGCGTCAACACGTCCAATTCCGGCTACGTCATGGTCGTAATTTCCATTAACAGCATCATCTTCGTCAAACACATCATTAGTAGCTGTAGCTATGGCATATTTTGCTGCAAGATAATTTTCAATTATAATTCTTTGGGCGCTATTAATTTTATTATTGAATATAATTATTTCGGTTACATCACCTACAAAACCATTTGTTCCGGAAGTGTTTCCTCCAATATTAAATCGGTGAGAAGCATGGCTATTATAAACAGTAGTATTAGCTCTGGATTGTAAAAGCGTCCCATTTCTATAAAGTTGTTTGCCGGTTGCCGGAAGAGCATCATACGACCAAACTGAATAGTTGTTGAGCCCGGTTAATCCACCTACCTGTATTCTTGCATTTGTACCACAACACGTTCCAATATCAAAGTAAACTGTGTTACTCCAAGGTATATGATTAGTAAATCTAGTTGAGCTAACTAATGGGTCTGTGGTATATACGCAAGAGGTTTGAGTGGTATTGCCAGCTCTACATACTACAAATGAAGAAGCTTCGTCATTGACAAAATTTGTAGTTGTTAGCGTAAGTCCTGTTCTTAAACGGTTTGAGCCTGAGAAACTCATTTCATCATATCCGTTAACGGCTCCGGTAACTAATGTAGGTCTTTGTGCACCTGCTTCACTAATGTTTAAAGCAGCTACTCCTGCTGCATTGGTTACAGAATTTATACTTGTTCCGGTTGTTGACACTCCGAAATCTGTACGATACCATATTTTTAGCGAAGTAGTGCCATTGTTTTGTCCAACACCAGCTGGTCCGGTTTGGGTATAAGAAGTTGAAAAGCCAAAAATTAATAGAAGTAAGTTTACTAAATATAATTTCATTTAATTATTTAAGTATTTATACTTAGCAAATCTAAGTGAATTTACTTACTTTATTAAATTCGTTGATTTCTCGAAATAACTATGTTTTAGAAGTTGGACTAAAAAAATTAAATAGTGAAATGAGCTAAATGCTTAGAATAAAGTATTTTAATTGTTTTTAAAATTTCTTTATGCCATCTACAATTATTTCATAGCGATTAGGCTTGGCATTGGTAATGATTTCTATGCTAGCGCCAAATTTTCCTTGTGGGTAATCTTTATTTAAGGTGGCCTTAATGCTTGTTGTTTCTCCGGGTTTTATAGCTCCTTTGTCAAACTCTACTTGTATACAGTAACATGAAGAGGTAACGGAATAAATAAACAAGTCTGATTCACCGGTATTGGTAAGTTTAAATTCATAAACTCCTTGCATGGCAGAAGTAACCTCATTAAAATGATGTCCGGTTTTTTCAAACTTTATAACCGGAAGCTTTTCTAATTCGTTGCCGTCAAATGATTGGCTGGTGCTGTCGTTAAATTCAATGGCTAGTATTTCAATCTTTCTTTCAAGCGCTGCTTTCGGGTTGTAAACAGAGTTTTTGGTGTCGTAATAATCATCACTCACATTTTTTTCTGATTTGTATTCACCAAAAGGAATTTTAACTATGGTTAATTGTTTGCTGTCAAAATACGGATTGAATACTCCTTTTTCGTATTGCTGTAGATAGTTGATTAAGCTCGAAATTCTTCTCAACGTTAGGTTTACGTTATAATCAGATTTGGATAAAGGACTTGCATATCCTTTAATAGTTAACTCAATTTGTGTTCCCTTTTTAAGTTCTTCTAGTAAAAGTTTTGTGAAAATCTCTAAGTCTTTTACGCCTCTTTCAGCATAATTTTCAAAAAAAGCATCTATGTCATCTTCTGCATCTTGTTTATCATCACCTTCTAATCCTTCAGCGTATTTGTTTTTATATTCTTTTTTAAGTTTTACATAATCATTATATGTAGTCATGTAATTTTTTTGGGTGATGGTATCTCTGGTTCTTGGATTGGGTTCGTCATTATGAAAATAAAGGGTAGGAAGATATTTTCTTAGCTCATCTCGTTTTACTTCTACAATAGATTTTTTAATTATTTTTTCGGGTAATGTGGCTACATATAAGTCATTACAACAGTTTTCACCTTTTTTGGCAAACGAACCATCTCTGTTAGAAGTAAATATTCCAATTCTTCCCGTCTTTGAAAAATACATATCGTTTAAGCTACTGTTAAACGGTGGTTTCATATTTGCGGGAGCAGAAAAACCTGATGTGGGAGTTCCTTTACTTCTAAAAATATCAAACCCACCCAAATTCATGTACCACTCTGAACTGAAATATAGTGTGCTGTCATCAGCGTCATAGCAGGGAGAAATTTCGTTATCAATACTGTTTACTGAATCTCCAAGATTCAAAGGTTTTCCATATCTCCAAAACTGGTCGATAGGAGAGTACCATATATCTAATTTTCCTTTTCCACCTTCTCTGTCGGAAACAAAAAATAGATAAAACTTATCATTAATTTTTGCTTCGTAAGGTTGTGTGGAAGTATATTTTTCATGGTTTACTTCTTCTATTTCTTCTGGTTCTTCTCCGTTTGCTGCCACCATTATTTTACAATGTCCTTTTTTGTTACACCGAGTAAAATAAAACCGTAATCCGTCACTACTCCAACTTCCATTAGCATTGTGATAGCCGTTTACATTAAATTTTTCAGGCATTTCTCCAATTGTTTTCCAATTTTCAATGGAATCTCCCTTGGCTTCATATAATTTAATGAAATAGGTGGTGGTATCTAAAATTTGATTGTCTTTGTTTACTTTATCGGTTCTCATAGAAGAGAAATACATTTCCTTTTCATTTTTAACATATCCCGCAAAATCAGATTCATAGCTATTTACATCCAAACTTAAATGTTGTATTTTTTCATCTGCGGAATCTCTAAGCATAATAATTGCTTCTTCACATGATTTCTGCTCGTGTATTACTTTTTGATACTCAAAACCTTCTTTTTGCTTTTTAAAGTAGCGCACACACTTTTTAAAATATTTTCTAGCATTGTTGTAATCTCCATTATACTTCAGCATAACTGAATACCAATAAACGCCCATCGGGTAAGTTCTGCCTCTGTCTTTTTTATAAATTTGAAGATATACTTCAGCCGCTTTTTTGTAATCATTGGTTAGTCGGTAGCAAGTAGCAGATTGATGTTTTGAATACATATCGTTTGGGTCAAATTCTAGAGCCTTTTTATAGAATTTATTGGCTCCATAGTATTCGCCAAGATTAAAGAGAATGTCAGCATTTTTAAGTGTTTGCTTGTAGTTTTGTGAGTAAATAGCTGATGAAGTGATGAGAAGTATAAAGAGTAAAGTTTTAGCTATAATATGTCCCATTTTTTTTCTTATCACCAATCTCTTTTTACTATAACTATATGTAATTTGGACAAACTTTGTAATATTTTATTTCCGGTCTGAATTTTCTAAATATATAGATAACGGCTATTTCCAGCCCACCTCTTAAGTTACTGGCTGGTTTAAGGGTTGAAATATTAAAATCGTAACTAACTCCAACAGTTATATTGTCGTATTCTAATCCTGCTGTTACATAAGTAGCGTCTTTATTTCTATACCATAATCCACCTGTTACGGCTGTTATGCCATCTAACCGATAGCGCATATTTGAACCTACAAGTAACTCAGAGAATTTTCCTTGTCTTTGAAATTGTAATCCGGGCATTAAATCTATCTCCGGAGTAATCATAAAATCTGTGGTGATAAAAAACAATGCTCTTCTGTCTAGCCTGATACTATTGTCATTAAAGAAAGATTGTTTTGGAGAAGTAAGATTAAAAAAGCTCATTCCTGCAGTATATCTTTGGCGTGCTTTAGGGTGAAAACTATAACTAAATCCTAGATTTAGGTTTGGATAAATTCTTCCGTCATTCGCAAAAGTTTCTCTACTACTTAAGTTAGGGTCATATTTATAACCGTTGTATTGATTGTCAAAACTTAATGCATCGTAATTAATACTTCTTTGCGTGATTCCAGTTTGTAAGCCAATACTAACAGAGTGAATGGAGTCAGGAGTTAAATTTTTAGAATAACCTCCGGATAAATTCATTTTAAATGTGGTAAACTTAGAGTCACCTGTTCGGTCATAAATGGTTGCAAATCCGGCATTAACTCCCTGTATGTTTTGCTTTGCTAAAATATTAGCAGCGTCTGCCGAGACACCAAATGTTTTGTAAGGTTGCGTTACGGATCTCCATTGCGAACGGTGATTAAAAACAATTCGGTAATCTCCATTAAATTGTCCGCTGAGAGATGGATTTAAATTGATAGGGGAGTAATAAAACTGTGAAAAATGAATGTCTTGTGCTTCAAGAAAAAAGCTAATAAATAAAACCGATATGAATAAAAGCTTCTTCACTATCTAATCACTGTTACATTACCTTTCTTAAAATACTTGTCTTCACCCGGGCATGTAACTTCTAAATAATAAACAAACACAGCAGGGTCAACATCTTTTCCCTTGAATGTTCCGTCCCAACCCGTATTTTGGTCAGTAGTTTCAAATACTAATTCTCCCCATCTATCATAAACCCTTAACAGCATTTCATAAATATTATTTCCTCTTACAAATAGTAAGTCATTTTCTCCGTTTCCGTCAGGCGTAAATGCATTTGGAATAAAAATATCAGGTTCTCCGCAAACCAGTTCTATAACATACACTGTTACTTGAGTTGTTCTAAAACATCCTGGAGCATTCGGGTCAGATATAGTAACCGTATAAGTTGTGGTTACTTCGGGTGTTGCAGTAGGGTTGGCAATGTTTGGATTATTTAGTCCCGTAGCTGGAGACCAGCTATAAGTAAATCCCGGTTGAGGATAAGCATGTAAAACTGTGCTTTCCCCTTTTATTACTGTATCTTTATCACTTGTTGCATATAAACTTCCAAAGTTAATTCCTGAGACATATACAAATGCAGAATCAATTACCTGACAACCGTTTTGGTCAGTTGCTGTTACATAATACATAGTTGATGTAGCCGGTGATACATAAATTACGGATGAATCGTTGTTATAACTTATAATTCCGGTATTAGGTTGCCAAAAATAATTTAATGGAATGGTTGGAGTATTATTGGTAACCATAACAAAACCGGTATCTCCGGAGCAAATGGAAATGTTGTTAGAAATAGAAATGTCCGGGTCACTAATTGTAATTAATATGCTGTCCTTGATTTCACAATTCATTCCGTTAGTACCTTTGAAATAATAATAGCCACTGGAATTTACATAAACTTTAACAGTACTATCAGTCGGATTGTTGAGTGGGATTGCAAAACTTGGTAGTTTAGACCATACAAAATTGCTGGCTGTACCAAAGGTGTTTGCAATTAAAAGAATGGAATCGTTTCCGCACAAAAAGGTGTCATTCGGCAGATTGAGAAGCATGTTAATTACGTTTACCGTTTGATAAACCGTATCGGTACAAACACCGTTTGAGATTAATAGAATATAGGTTGTTGTGACATTTGGTGTTGCAATGGGGTTTGATACTGTTGTGTCATTTAAAGTACTTCCGTTTAGCCATGAATAAGTAATACTTGTATCCTGATTAGGAGGTAAACCAATTTGAATATTTTCTCCAAAACAAACACTTTGATTGGCTAAGCTGTATGAAGTGTCTCCCAAAATGGTAATGGATTTTATAACGGTATCTCCAAAGTTACAAGCTCCTGTATCTGATACAGTAAGGGTGATAGTGTAAGTTCCGGGAGTAGTGTAAGTATGGGTAGGATTTTTAACAGTAGAAGTATTTCCGTCACCGAAATTCCAATTGTAAATGGTTGTTTGTAGTCCTTTACTAAGGTTAGTAAACGTATGTGTGTAGGGAGTACACCCAATAGGTGGAGTAACAAAGTCTGCTATTACTATAGGTAAATTAAAGTCGAATTTAAAAACACCATTATTGCATCTTCCACCGGCAGTAGCGTTATTAGAGCTTGAATGTGCTCCGGGAGTAATTGGAAAATTTTGGTCACCTCCACAGCTTGCACAAACAGATTGGTAAACTCTTCCATTTCTGTCGAATCGACTCGTACCTCCATCCACATGTTCTGCTCCTGTAGGACTGCCAAAGTAAGTAGCGTAAAACAATTTTGAAGCATCATCTTCTAATACCATTAGATAAAAATCACTTCCATCGGTAGTTTTGTCATAAACGGTATCAGGTGGTGTTGCCGTAACATCCATACCTACTGTATTTCCTGTACTGTTAACTGTACCGCCCCAACCACTTAGATACATTTTGCTACATACATCCACTAAAAAGGCTGTAGGAGAGATGTTAATAGCTCCATTTCCTGAGCCAAAAGCAGTTGACCAAATTACAGAGTCTAATTGCGGAGTGAGTTTAGAAACAAATTGTCCTCCGCCAACGGTGTTGTAAATAGCATTATTGATGAAAAAGCTTCCATTATGCTGTGTCTGGCCAAAAACGTGAACGTTGTTGCTCCTGTCTAATTCTACAAAATAACTTTGGTCATAATCTGCCGTGCCCCAATATGTAGAATGTAGTAAGTTACTTCCATTTGCGCTTAAGTGCGATATAAAACCGTCAGCTCTTCCACCTTGAAAAGTAGTTTGAAGAGTATTTACTGTTGTATCAAAGTCAGTAGAAGCAGTACCTCCTGTTATATAAATATCACCTTTTTTATCTAACTCCATGGCATATCCGGCATCATTTAAAGTTCCTCCTAAATAAGTGCTCCATACAAGCGTAGTTAAATTATTATCCATTTTAAAAACTACTGCATCTAATGCACCTCCAAGTGTTTTTTGATAGGCGTTGGTAGTTGTTGGAAAGTCGGTAGATAGAGTGGAACTAACGATAAAGCAATTATTATTATCATCTACCATTATTTCGCCTCTTACTTCATCAGCATAATTAAATTTAGTGGCGGTTCCAATATTTAAACCATCATTAGCTGTTCCTCCCACAAAAGTTGAGGCCATTAAGTTTTTTCCATCTGCTGAAAGTCTGGCGATAAAAATATCAGAACCGTTTGGAAATCTAATTCCCAGACCAGCAGGAGCAAGATTGCTGCCCCCTGCAAAAGTAGTATCGTACGCATTGTTTGTTACAGGAAAATTAGCCGAACCGGTTGTTCCTAAAATAAATATTTCATCATTACTGTTGGTAATAATACTATGTGGAAGTTCATCACTATTTCCACCTAGTAAGGTTGAATAAACCATAAAACCTCCGGTAGTGTCGTATTTTGAAATCGCTATGTCTGTTCCTGCATTTCCGTTTCCCGTACCACCGGCAAAAAAGGTTTGGTAAGCTCCGCCAGTAGTTGGGTATGCACCAATAGCTCCAAAAACAGTACTTCCCGAATAAAGAAAGCCAAATTGGTCAAAGCAAGCAGTATATCCAAAATTATCAGAGGTGGAGCCGGAATAGGTAGAAAAAATGAGCGAAGGGTCTATTACTAGAGTATAGTTTTTGTCATACTTACCTAGCTCAAATGAAACCTCATTATTCTTATTTAACTTAAACGCACATTCTATTTCTATTCTTTTGCCACTAATATCTTGATAGGCGTATGGCTTTTCCTCAAAATAATCATTAACTGATGTTTTGACTTTAAGCCTTCCGTTTTCAATTTTGAGCTTAACATCACCATCATAAATAATTTGAATGTCTTTTGGGTTGGCTTTTGGAGCTATGATAAAGTCATATTTAAATTGCTGTTGAGAGGCGTTTACTACTAAATCAATTCCTTGAAAGATTTCTTGATAGGTAATTTTTTGATAGGCTAATGCATTTGAGCCCCATTTTGATTTATCATTTCCGAGCAAAAAGTTATAAGCTGTAGGGTATGGGTTTTCAGAAATAATTCTTATGTTTTCATTTGCATTTTTAAAACTTGCGGTAAACGAATGAAAATTTACAATCGGATCTTTTTTAATCTCACTCTCATGTTCAGTATGGCTGTGGTATATTTTATCAATTTTTTTACTGTTGTAAAAGTTGAAAGTAAACTTGTTTTTTTCGGTGAATAAAAAGCCTCCCGGCAAGGCTGTTCTGTGTGTTACTGTTTCCGGCCACTGACCTTTGTTTTCAATTAGCCTAAACTCATTTTGACCAACCAATTTAATTGTGGTAAAGAATACAAAAAATAGTATGCCGACTTTTACAAATTTCATTTAAACAATAAAGATACGAAATCTGTTTTACTTCAAAATTAATCATTAAAATAAGTGGTTTGGTCTAAAAGTTTTGTTGGTATAATTTCAATTATTACTTTTGGCTATTATTTAGACTAAATCTAAATAAAAGATGAGCGAAGTAAAGGTAATCATAGCGGACGAGAATGAGATAAGTGCAGAGGGTTTGCATTCTATTTTAAAAGGCGATGTAAATATTTCGGTTTTGGGTGTCGCAAAATCATTTGACGAACTAATTCAAATTGGTTCAACCGACAAACCTAACGTGATTGTAATGGATTTTTCAGGAGAAAACTTTGGAACTGAAAAAGTTCAGTTGATAAAGGGTGTTTTTCCAAAGTCTAAAATAATTGCAATTACACCACAGCTTCATAAATCACAAATTCTTAAAGTTCTTAAAACTGGAGTCAGCAGTTATTTACTTAAAGACTGTAGCAAGGATGAAATTGTGGATGCGGTTCATGAAACCAACAGGAATAAAGCGTTTTATTGTGAAAAAGTGTTGGGACTAATTTCACAAACCGGTCAGGGAGATTTACTATGTGATGAAGTAGCTCTTTCGGTTAGAGAAATTGAAATTATTAAGCTAATTGCACAAGGCTTAACCAATAAAGAAATTGCTGATAATTTGTTTTTGAGTGTCCATACCGTAAACACCCACAGAAAAAATATTATGCAAAAGCTAGGTTTAAAAAATACCGCCAGCATTGTTATTTATGCTGTTAAGGAAAACATTGTTTCTGCCTAAATGAAACTTATTGCTGACAGCGGTTCTACCAAGACAGATTGGAGATTAATTAAAGCAGATAATTCATTTGACCAAACAACTACTATCGGACTAAATCCTTATTATGTTTCTGTAGAGCAGATTACGGATGAAGTTTTGAAGGATTCATTGTTGTCAGGAAATGCAAACAAAGTTTCGGCTATTCATTTTTATGGATCAGGCTGTAGTTCTGAAGATAAAAAGAAGGTTATAGTTAAAGCGTTATCAGGTATTTTTAAAAATACTGAAATAGAAGTGCAGCATGATTTATTAGGAGCAGCAAGAGCTTTGTGTGGTAGAGAAGCCGGAATTGCTGCTATTTTGGGTACCGGCTCTAATTCTTGTGAATATAATGGAAAGAAAATAATAACTAATATCCCTTCTTTGGGATTTATTTTGGGAGATGAAGGAAGTGGAGCACACCTAGGAAAAGAGTTGCTAAAAGCTTTTGCTTATAATGAATTACCGGATGATTTAAAGAAGAAATTTGATTTTCGATATAAAACAAGCATCTCTGAAATTTTAGAAAATACGTTACAAAAACCAATGGCTAACAAATACATGGCCGGGTTTGCTAAGTTTTTATTTCATAATATTAGTCATCCTTTTGTCTCTGCTATTGTAATTAAATGTTTCACAGAGTTTTTTGACCGACATATTTGTAAGTATGAAACTCATAAAAAAGTACCTGTTCATTTTGTGGGTTCAATAGCTTATTATTTTGGAGATAGATTACGCTATGTTGCAGAAGATAAGGGTATAGTAGTGGGTAATATTTTGGAAAAACCGATTGCTGCTTTAACGCTTTACCATAGTCATTAAAAAAATCCCGAATGTTTCCACTCGGGATTTCTATATAAAGGAAGTTTTTTAAAAAGCTGCTTTAAAAGAAATTACTATGTTTCTTCCGGCTGCTACAAGCCCAGAACTATAAGGTCGATACCTCTCATCAGTAATGTTTTCTATGCCTGCACTTACCGTAAAATGATTGGTAAATTGATACATTGCTTTAAAATTTAAGGTGTACCATCCAGGAGAATAAGGATTGCCGTTTTCATCGGTAGCATAAATTTCTGTTTTTCCTTTTTCTTCTTCAGGCATATCTTCAAAAGGTCTTTCACCATTGTAAATGCTATATAGTTGTAGGCTCAAGTTTTGATATGAATAAGTTAAACGAGTGGTGCCAAACCATGGAGCAGCGTGTCTTGAAGGACTTTTTGCACCGTCATCTAACTCTTCTTCTCCCACCTGATAATTAAAATTACTTGATAAAGTAAAGTGGGATGGTAATTTTATTTCAATTCCTGCCTGTAAACCATAAACTGTTGTCACAGCAGCGTTTTGAATAGCCTGAACCTGACTAAGCTCACCATCATACATAATGCTATCCATGCCGTTTAAGATATAGTTTCTTCTTACTAAAGCATTTTGAAGAAGAGAATAATAGGTGGTAAAGTCAACTTTTACCGATTCGCCAAATATTTTTGCTATACCTAAGTCAGCATTATAAACATATTCAGCTTCCAAGTCAGGGTTTGGTACAACAACAGCTCCCGGCTCTGAATCAAATACTTTACCCATATCATCTACATTTGGTGCTCTAAATCCTGTAGCTAAGTTGGTGCTAATTACCCATTTATCAGTTGGTTTGTACACAACTCCAAAACTTCCTGTCACGGCTCCTGTATTTAAGTTGGCTGTTGTAAAAGGAAATGGGTAATAAGTGGTGTCAAACACTGCATCTATCATAAATTGATTATATCTGGCGCCAGCCTGAATTAAAAATTTATCTGAAAACTTGTATTGGTCTGATACATATACGGAAAATGAAGACCAAGTGGATTGAGGATATCGTGTTGCGCCTGGTTGACTGATGCCTATAGAAATATCCCGGTTGGTTCCTTTAGAAGTGATGTCATTTACAACTGCTTCAACCCCATAAAATAGGGTGTTTTTCTTTTGATTAGATTTAATAAAGTCAACATTTGCAGAGTAAGCCCCAACTTCTTCTAACCTTATTTCACGATTCGTTTTATTTATATCTCTGCTTATTCTGCTTTCTTCAAAAGATTGTTGTGCTAAGCGAATAGTAAACTGGTCGTAAATCGGGTTTTGTTTACTATTGGTGATACTTAAATTATTCATCATCCATTTTTGAGGGCCGTAATACCACTCTCCATATCTTGGCAAGCCGTTTTTATAACGAATATGTCTATCATACCTTGAGTAACTGGATGTTTCTGAATAATGAAACCCATAATCAAAGTTCCAATTTTCGTTAGGCTTGAAACGGATTTTTTGCATCATATTTATTTGTGTGTAGCCTGAAGGTATTTGAATTTTTGGGTCAGGGTTGGTAATAATTACATCCACACTATCTTGCCTTTGAACATAAAAAGGTCTGAGGTATTCACCTGGTCCATAACTCCCCATTTTTAAATCACCAAAATCATTTGTGGTGAAACTGCTTACCAAAGCCCACTTTTTCCAGCCTAGGTTTACGTCAAAATGAGTTGTTTTTTCATTATTGGCGGATGAATATCTACTAACAGCTTTGCCCGAAACTAACGGCTTTTCATTAGTAGAGAGTTGTGGGGTGATGGTTTGAAAACTCATTACTCCTCCAATTGCATCGCTTCCGTAAATTACTGAGCCGGGTCCAAAAAATACTTCCGTTTTTTCCGTTGCAAAAGGGTCTAGTGAAATTACATTTTGCAAATTCCCACTTCTAAAAATAGCGGTATTCATTCTCACGCCATCAATAGTATAGAGTAATCTATTGGTTGAAAAACCTCTTATCATTGGGCTACCACCGCCTTGCTGACTTTTTTGAATAAATACTTCTCCTGATGTTCCTAGTAAGTCAGCGGCTGTTTGCGGATTTTGTAAAGCAATTTCTTTAGATGTGATGGTGGTTATTTTTGACGGAATTTCGTCTGAAGATTGACTCCATCTGGTAGCTGAAACCACCATTTTATCTAGTGTAAAGCTGGTGGGCGTAATTTGAACTATAAATCCATTTTTTTCTAATTCATTGTAAGATATAGTTATTGATTTATACCCAATTAGCCCGAAATGAATTTTTGGGTCGTCTTTAAATGCAGAAATATCAGCCTCTCCTTTGGAGTTTGTGATAAAATATTTAGTAGAATTACTAGAAGATATAGTAACCATTTCAACAGGGTTACCGGTTTCTTTATCCTTTACTTTAATTATCTGACAGTTGACGATAATGTATAAAAAGGACATTAATATGGTTAAGCAATAACGTCTCATCTTTTAAAATTAAATAGTAAAAATATCCTTACGCTCTTGGTGAAAGGGTTTTACTTGATATGTATAAACATCAATAGATTAGATGAGATGTTGTGGTGGTGGTGAAATTATTTCTGCACCCCAAGCTTTGAGAGAGAAATGGTATAAGTTAGATGAAAATTCATTATATGGAAATATAAATTTGCTGATGGAAATATTAGAAACAATGAATTGAAAGTTCAATAATTTAAAAAGTTGTTGATTCTTTTCTTGATTCCTTTTACTTTGTTCTTCTACAAGTTGTTCTAGCTGAGCAAACAAAGTTGTTTCTTGTTCATCAGAAACACACTGGTAAATAATTTTGCCGTTTTGTCTTTGCTGATATACAATATCATACATTTTTCCTTTGTACCTAAACTCATGTTCTTCAATAAATTCAATTTCTTTATTGGCTTCTATCTCATCTTCAGAAAAAGTAAAGGTAAAAAGCTCGTTTTTTGGAACTCCCTTTTTTAGTTTTTGTTTTATTTCCTGCTTTATAGAATATTGTTGAACCTTAAAGTATATTATGTGGGAGAAAGAACCGCACATAATCAAAATGGCTAAAAATATTGAAAAAGGACTTCTGATGTATTTGAAATAGTTGCTCATAAAGAGATTACAAATATAGTCAGCTTAATTAAATGTCTGCTAAACGAATATAAAATTACTTATTTTCGGTCACAATTTGGCAGTATAAGCCTAGTTTGAATATGTCAAATTTACCCAGTGAAGGCTTGTCTGAAAGTAAATTGCTAACTAAACTACTTTCTTTTTTTAGAAACCAATTTAGAAATGTTTGTTGCATCCCTGTATTTGCAAGTATGTTGTGATATTTAAGTAATTTTACTTTTTGCGTTAAGTCGTGTTTTCTATTTATTATAAATAGATTTTTTAAACCTTGTTTGGTCTTTTCAAGAAACTCCGTCACATCTTCCAAACCAATATGCGTTAGAGGATTATCAATATGGATGATAGAGATTTCTTTTTTTTGTAACTCAATGCCAAATAGAGTGTCTTCATGGCCGTACCCTTTAATGCTTTCATCTAACTGTATGCTCTGATAAACTTCTTTTTTTATTAAGAAGTTATTGGTCATAAAACTGTGATATGGTTTTTTCGCTCTTTGCTGAGCATTAGTCTGTTCACGATTAATGCCGTAAAACCATCTAAAGTATTTTTTATGATCTGCGGGTGGGTTTTTCTCATAGTCTCTTCCGCCATAGATTACGTCTGCTTTTTTTAAATGGTTGATGTATGCTGGTATGAAGCTTTTTTGTTGAATAGCGGAGTCACAATCTAAAAATAGGAGAGAGGTGTATTTTGCTTCATTAGCTAATAGATTTCGAATTGCTGAACGGCCTAAGTTTTCGGGCAGTTTTTTATAAACTACTGAAGGAAGACTTTCTAATTTATGGTTGCTAGCTAAAAGATGAATATTAGTGGAATGGTCATCATACACCCTTATTTCAAATGGAATGTTTTGGTCATTACACTGTAGTTGTAATTCATTAACCAACTTAGTTACATCAAAATTAAAAACGGGAATGAGTATGCTTAGCATTTTAGCTATTTACCAATTGAAGGTCATGAACCTTTCCGCCTTCACATTTTAGTTTTCGGGCCGGAAATTTTTGCATCAAATCATAGTCATGTGTGGCCATTAATATAGCTTTTCCGTTTCTACTGATTTCAAGCATTAGTTTCATTATTTCTTCAGAAGTTTCTGGGTCTAGATTACCGGTAGGCTCATCGGCAAGTATTAATTCCGGGTCGTTTACTAAAGCTCTGGCTATGGCTACTCTTTGCTGTTCGCCACCCGATAATTCAAAGGGCATTTTGTAGCCTTTATTAGGAAGTCCAACTCGTTCTAGAACAGTATTTATTCTTTTTTCCATCTCTGCTTTATCTTTCCATCCTGTAGATTTCATTACAAAGGCCAGATTTTCATGTACATTTCTATCAGTAAGTAATTTGAAGTCTTGAAATACTATTCCTAGCTTTCTTCTAAGCATGGGAATGTTTTTTACTTTAAGGCCGTTTAATTGAAAATCCGCAACACTTGCTTTCCCATCTTTTAGTGGTAAATCAGCATACAGGGTTCTTAAAAAACTACTTTTTCCGGTTCCTGTTTTACCAATTAAATAGACAAATTCTCCTTTGTTAATAGTGAGGCTTACATCTTCTAACACTTTATTATGTTTGATAAAGATGTTTGCATTTTGTATATGAATAACAGCATTTTCCATAGATAATACAAAACTATGTTTTTTAGCCTTTGGTATAAAATACTGCTAAAAAGTTTTAAAGAATGAGGGTGTTAATAGCTTAAGGAAACATAGGATACTTACCAAAGTCAGGTTTGCGTTTTTCTAAAAATGCATTTTTCCCCTCTTGGGCTTCTTCAGTAAGATAGTAAAGAAGTGTGGCATCTCCTGCAAATTCCATCAAACCTCTTTGTCCGTCAAGTTCTGCATTTAATCCTCTTTTTAGCATCCTTACAGCTAATGGACTTCGCTCCATAATGGTTTTACACCAGTCAACAGTTTCATCTTCTAATTGCTCAAGTGGAACCACTTTATTAACCATTCCCATATCCTCAGCTTCTTTTGCGGTGTATTGTCTGCATAAGAACCATATTTCACGAGCTTTTTTCTGCCCCACATGTCTTGCTAAGTAGTTTGAGCCAAAGCCTGCGTCAAAGCTACCAACTTTTGGACCTGTTTGTCCGAACCTGGCATTTTCAGAGGCAAGGGTTAAATCACACACCACATGAAGTACGTGTCCTCCACCAATTGCATAACCATTTACCATTGCTATTACTGGCTTTGGCAATGAGCGGATAGCATGATGAAGGTCTAATACATTTAATCTTGGAACACCATCTCCACCAACATATCCTCCAACTCCTTTTACGTTTTGGTCTCCACCGCTACAAAAAGCTTTGTCGCCTTCACCGGTTAAGATTACAATTCTTATGTCCTGCCTTTCTCTGCTTATAGCCATTGCTTCAAGCATTTCCATGTTTGTTTCAGGTCGAAAAGCATTATAAACTTCAGGCCTATTAATAGTTATTTTTGCAATTCCTTCAAAGAATTCAAATTTAATATCACTAAATTCTTTTATCGTTTTCCACTCTCTTTTTGCCATTTTATTTAGTTTTTAGGTGTCTAAAATAATCTTTTAAAATAATATGATTGTCTATTTTTTGGGTGTCAACTTCAAGTACCGTAGGGGGCTCAAAGTTTTCACCACTAGGATGATACAATTCTGCTAATTTATCTTCTAAGCTTGTTGCATCATTAGCAAACAAGTAATTTAGTTGAAATGTTTTACAGAATGATTGAATATTGATGTTTTGTTTTGCTACAAAATATTTTTCTAGTTCCTCAACCTCATTTGGACCGTCAATAATTTTAAAAATACCGCCTCCACCATTGTTGATAATAATAATTTTGAGATTAGAAGTGAGGTAGTTATTCCAAAAAGCATTTGAGTCGTAAATAAAACTTAAGTCACCGGTAATGCAGGTAACGGTTTTATTAGTTTTATTAGCAAAACCTACCGAAGTAGAAGTGCTGCCGTCTATTCCACTAACACCTCTATTGCTAAGATAATTTATATTAGATAATGGGTCGAAAAGTTGAATATATCTGACAACTGAGCTGTTACCCATTTGTAAAACACTGTTTTCAGGTATTGAGTCTAATACTATTTCAAAGGCCTTTAAGTCACTGAAAGCAGCTTTTTTCACAAAGTCGGTGTGTTTTTCTTTGTTGTTTAAACTAAGTCCTTTCCATAGTGTGTTGTAGTCACTTTCTAGTGGTTCAGCATTTTGTTCCAGTTCAACCAACACTTCTTTAGGGTCTGCTTCAATACTTTCTGTCAAACTAAAGAAGGTGTTCATTGGTTCGTATTCGTGTCCAATATGCCAATGATGAGCCGGTTTATTTTCCCTAAATAATTGTTTTATCTTTTTTGAAATAATATTATTTCCTAGGGTAATGAGTAAATCGGGAACAAAGTTTTTTGTATCAGAAATGACAGAAATTGTCCTGTCAATACATGGGATAAAATTAGGGTCTGAAACGTTGGATGTTGACTCAGTAAGAATAGTAATGGAAGGATGAGTTGACAGTTTTTTTAAGGTGTTATCTAACTTATGATTTTGCGGTAATTGTCCTACTATTACTAGCTTTTCTTTGCTGGAATTAAATAGTTTTTTTAGATTTATATCTAATTGGTAACCAGTGTTTTTGTTTTCTTTATTTAAAGTTATTGTAGATATTGATTTATCTAACTCTGATAATTCATACAAAGGCTCTGAAAAGGGTATGTTGATGTGAACCGGACCTGAAATTTTGTCAGTACAATTTTGGATAGCTTTTTCAATTATTTTTTGACTGTTTTCGATAGAAAAATTAGGTTCATTTTCTTCAGTCAAAACATAACTATTCTTTATATAATTTTGATAGACATTTTCTTGACGAATGGTTTGACCATCTCCTACTGAGATTAATTTTTTTGGCCGGTCGGCTGTTATAATTATCAGTGGTAGTTTTTGATAATATGCCTCTGCAATGGCCGGAGCATAATTTAGCACAGCACTTCCGGAGGTACAATGAATAACAACAGGTTTGTCGGTAGCTTGAATAATTCCTAAGGCAAAAAAAGCAGCGCTTCTTTCATCAGGAATAGTATAACAATTAAATGCTGAATTTCTGTTAAATCCAATGCTTAAAGGTGCATTCCTAGAACCGGGAGATGATACGACATCCTTAATCCCATAAAGTTGTAAGAGGTGTGTAAGTAGTTGTATGTTAAGTTTGTTGGTTGTCAATTTGGTTGATGATATTTAATAATGTAGATGCTTTGTTTTCTGTTTCATTCCACTCATCTTCGGCTATTGAATCTTTTGTGATTCCACCACCTATGTAAAGGTTAAATATGTTTTTCTCAAACAATTCCATACATCTTAGGGTGACAAAAATATGAGTTTGATTAAATAAATTAACAGGACCAATCAACCCGGTGTAGTATCTGCGGTCTATTTTTTCATTTTCTTTAATAAATTGAATGCTTTTTTCTTTTGGATATCCGCTGATAGCGGGTGAGGGGTGAGTTTTTAATATAAAAGATGCAATTTGTGAAGAGTTTGTGCTAAACTGAAAGGAAGTTTTGAGGTGAACTACAGGTCCTGCTTTACTAACAGTAGGAGAAGATTTAGTGAATTCAATATCTAAGCTTCTAAAATTATCTTCTATTATTTCGGCTACAATTCCTTGCTCTTTTTTTTCTTTTGTTTGCCATTCCTTGTGTTCGGTTTTTAATTTTGTACCGGCAAGTGCTTCAGTGTAACAATTATCCTTTTGTATTTTAATTAGTGTTTCGGGCGTAGCACCCATCCATGTTCCTGTTTCTTCAGAGCTAAATAAAAAAACAAAGCATTCTTGGTAACTATTTGATAATGAATTGAAAAGCTGTTTAGTTTTAAGTTGGTTTTTGCTTTGATGTTTAATTATTTTAGCTAAAATGACTTTATCTAGTTCTTTCGAATTAATTTTCTGCAGAATAGGGTTAAATTGCTTTTCGTACTCCTCTTTAGAAGTATTGTTTTGAGGGGTATTTGAAGATAACTCCGGTAGCTTAGAAAAAAAAACTTCTTCTTCAATTTGTGATTGATTAGTAAGAGGGATAAACCAATTTAGAAGCTGACTATTTTCTGAACTTTGTATTAGGAAACCTTTTTTATGGAGATATTCAGACGGATGGCTGACATTTATTTTTTCTTTAGAATAATAATAAAGAGGGCTGGAAGTATTTGGTAAACGATATGCTATAAAGAAACCTCCGATGCTCATTTTTTATTAATTACCATCATCGTTAATCTACAAACACAAACTAATTCATTTTTTTCAGTAGTTATTTTTATTTCCCATACGTGAGTAGTTTTACCAATGTGAATGGGTTTTGCAATTGCATAAACAATGCCCTCTCTTACGGCTTTTATATGATTTGCATTTATATCTAGGCCTACAGCAGCTTTATCAGTGCCATGTAAAATAATATTTGAGGCTACGCTACCAATGGTTTCTGCTAGTGCTACAGAAGCTCCGCCATGCAAAATCCCCATTGGTTGATGAGTTCTTTTATCAACAGGCATAGAGGCCTTAATATATTCTGATGTACTTTCTTCAAACTTTATTCCCAAAACTTCCAGCAACGTGTTGGGAATGAACTTATTTAATTGTTCTATTGGGGCTATAGGTAAATTCATACTACAAAATTAAAAAAAGGAGCCGAAGCTCCTTTTAAAACAGTTAATCTTTAAAATGTTTTTACTGAACTATGATTTTTTTCACTTCCACCGCTGTTCCTGAAGTAACTTTTAAGGTGTAAATACCTCTTGAAAGTTCAGAAATATTAATGTTTTCCTGCTTAATATCGGAAGAACTAGTGAAATCTTTATTCAAAATTATTTTACCGCTAATATCTATTAATTGAACCGTAAAGTGGTTTTCTTCATTGCTAAATGATATTTGCAGGTTTTCCTTAACTGGGTTAGGGTAAATGCTAAAATCAGATAGTTGTGATTCGTAAATGGAGTTTACGTTTTCTCTGTATCTTGTGTAGCTTCCAAAAGGTTGACCGTTAAAAGTATTAGCCCCAACAGTAGCTATTGGAAAATGATTCCACTCCATATACCATCTATATTCGTCTGTAGAGCTTGGGAATGTACCAAATTGTGATGAGTCAGTGTAATTGCTAACATAATGCACCCTAAGAACATTAGAAAAAGTTCCGGCAGGTGTGGTTAAAGTTCCGTATCCATCGGCAGTAACAGTAGTTGTTCCTTTTCTTAAATAAGTGTTGCCACCATTTACAAAAGTAACTTGATAGGTATCTGAAAATGAGTTTCCGTAAGTAAACGGATATTGCATTTGATCTTCAGGGTTAGAGTAAACTAAAAGTAAACTGGTATTTGGATCATGCGAACCATTATAAATTAGCTTAGTAGAGTTTGCTGTGTAATATGTATAAATCCCTCCAATGGTGTTAGCAACATTTGAAGTTGTAAAGTTACTTGCTTGGGGTGTGCTAGATGGTGCAACAAATGTGTTTGGATTAGTAATGGCACTACCTCCTGCATTTATATTCCAATTTTGATTTGCTCCCGCACTTCCGGGACTTGAATAACTTCCTTCTTTAAAAGAAATGGTTTCACCAACAACAGGATTATTGCTGGCTCCTGTAAGAGTAATTTGTGCATTAACCGATAGTATAAGAGACATTGCGGCTCCACTTAGTAGTAGTTTTTTCATATTTATTTTTTGGTTTTTTACTGATTAATGATGAGCTTTTTAATTTTTGTATAGGTTCCGGAATTAACCTTTACCATGTATATTCCACTTTCTAAGTTAGAAACAGATATGTTGTCAGATAATTGCTGAAGTTTACTGTATGATTTTTGAAATACTCTTTTTCCTGTAATATCAACTATTTCAAGACTAATGTTGTTTTCAATTCCTAATTCTACTTGAACTTGAACTTGTTCAGAAGCAGGGTTTGGGAAAATGCTAAAATTGGTAATGGTTTTCATTTCTTCTTTAAGTGAGTTGATAGCGCCCTCACATCCGTCAGAAGATTTTAAAGATACTCTTGTAGTGTTAACGCATGCTTGCATTCTAGCTCCTTGCCCTACAGAAAATACGTTCATACAACCATCATCCGAATAATCCATATAGTTAGTAAACATATCGCCATTTGGGCCATTAGAGCAAGTTATTTTTGGGAAGTTTGGACATCCAAAATTTGATGATTGCTGTGTAGGGGTATCGTTAACCAAGTCGTTTCCACAATTAGAGTCTCCCCAAATATGTCTGAGATTTAACCAATGTCCAACTTCATGTGTTACAGTTCTTCCTTTATTAAAAGGTGCTGAAAGCACAAAAGTACCATCTGTATCAGCGATATCTCCAAAGTATCTATATCCACAAACTACACCATCACTACTTGCAGAAGCTCCTGGAGGGGTGGCATAACCTAATAAGCCACTACCTAAATTACACACCCAAATATTTAAATATTTATTTCTGTCCCATCCTGTCTTTCCACCACTTCCATTTGATTTAACGGCATCATTGGTGTTAAAAGAAGTTGTATTTGTTTGAGTTCTTGTGATTCCGTTCGTCCAAGCACCGTTAGGATCTCTATGTGCTACGCAAAATCTAATTTCAGTGTCAGCTGCTATTGATTTAAATACACTTGGTGTGTTTGCAGTATCTAAATTTTGTCTGGAAAAATCTCTGTTTAATACATCAATTCCAGAGTAAACTTGTTTGTCGCTTATATTTTGTTGAGATGTATTGTAAACTACATGAACAACAACAGGAATTGTAACAACTACCCCTGATTTTTCTCCCGGATTATTCTTTAACCATTCTTCAACGGCTAAATCTGCTTGTTGACGGTTATAAGTAAAATTAGGGTCGGTTTCTTCAAGAAAATGTTCATATTCTGTTGTAGAACATCTTTTAATGTTTTGGGCATTAATAGTAGTAGATAAAATTGCCACACAAAAAATAGAGGGTAAAAGTCTATTCATTTAAAAGGATTTTGAAATTTCGTTTTCCAAATTTACATTTTTAATTTAAATCCTCTAGAAAATAAATCTTTTATGAAAGTTAAAAAGGTAAAAATAATTTCACCTCACGCAACCTTTTCAAAATTATATGCGTCTAGGAGATGAGTTTTAAAGTTTTAGATAGGTAATTCAAAGGTTTCCTTCTAATTTAAAAGCCCCAATCCCATGGGGCTTTTGCTTTTTACCACTTAATATCTATAGCTTCACCTGTTTTCAGGTTTGGTTCTAACTTAATCTCTTTTCCGTCATTAATTGATATTGAACATGTGTTAGGTCCACTAGAACCTTGGTTTTCAGCAAATATTACTAGGTAATTATCTCCTTTGTTTACTTTGGCTGTAAAGTAATCTCCGTCTTTTCTTAAACGATGATAATTAATTATTTTAACTCCGTTTAAATGAACGGTAACTATATCGCCATCTTCCGAAGCATGATCCCATAGTTTTATGATTATATTTTCATTATATACATTAACCGTTGCTTTTACGTCATAAAGGGCTGTACTAACTGATTTTCCCGGAAAATCAATTCTTAGTTCTAAAGAATTACTCCAATCTCCAATTTCATTTTCTATACTCCATTTAAGCACAATATTTGATAAGTCGTTGTAATCGGAAGTGTTAGCTACAGTGTAGCAGTAAACAAAAGTTACAGTATTCCCGCTTATAGTTACTAATGGGTCATCTGAAAGTCTTAGACGAGTGTCAGAAAAGTCTCCGAATTGTGCATTGGAAGTGTAAAACTTTGATTCACCAAGCACTATTTTGTCAAAACATTCTTTCCCATTCTTTATGGTAAAATTAATCTTAATAGAGCCTGAATTGGTAGTTTCTCCACAAAATGTATCAGGTAAAAATTCATAAGTTGGGTCATCTATCTTAAGGTTTTTACAATTGGTTTGGTAGTATTCTAATTGACTGTCTTTTTTTGTACATGAAAATAAAGTTGTAATTAGAATAACAATTGATAATAGTTGGTATGTCCTTCTCATAATTATTTTATTTAGGGTCATAGTAAATTCTAACAGCCGTAGAGTTCTTTAAGCTGGATTTAAGCACTACTTTTTCAGTCTTAAATCCATCCGTTATATAAAACACGGCTGTGTTTGGCGGAATATCTCCAAGGTTATGTGCATAGAGTATTAAATCATTAGCACCTCTTAAAAGCTTTCCTTTTACTTCTTTTTGTTCTTTTGTTAATGAGTATTCGCTGAGTATAGTGTTGTCGTTTAGGTAAATAGATATAATGTCTCCATCCACTCTTTTATCATCCCAAACCATAATTTTAATGATGGGATGTTCAAATGTTATTTTTTGAGCAATGTCATAAGGTCTTCCACCCATTTCTTTTTTAGATGTATCAAATGCTTGCTTTGGAGGATCAGGGTTGTTAATCGGATCTTTTACGGTGTCTTTGGGTGTCTCAACTACAATAATTTCTTCTTCATCAATTGGTCGCATTTGAGTTTTCTTAGGAAGTCTGATTTTACCTAAGTTGGCAATTTTATATTTTAAAGAAACATTTATTCCAATAACACTTCCTTGTGTGCTAAAAGAAGATTCGGTAATTTTTTCTCCATTTTTTTCTACTGAATAATCTCCGGTAATCATATTCTCTCCTTGTACTATGCTGTAGTTTACACCGGCAGTAAACATCAACCCGGAGTTGATGAACTTTTGAATGCCTATTTCTGGAACAATTGAATAATTGTTTTGAGTGTATTTGGCATTCATAAATATATCTTCATTGTTGACAGGGAAAATACGATGTTCGTTTAATGTATATGCACCAATAGTGTTATAGTTAAAAGTTCCCTGAAAGTACATGTAGGTAAAGTATCTTTCAATAGGAAGCGATACGTGAAATGAGCCGTAATAGCTATAATAGAAGCTGCTTAAGTTCATTTTAACGCTATAAAAATCATTTCTTGAAATAAAATCTTGGTCTTTTAACCTCCAATAAATATAGCTTTGAGAAAATCCGGCACTTATTCCTACTACATCTGCAAGTCGAACGTGTAATCCAATTCCGGCAGTTGCAGGTAGGCTAATTTGACTTTTTACCTTTCCACCATTGGTGTTCATGTTTTTCATTAGCCATCCGCTTTGTAAGCTTCCTTCAACAAAAATTCCTTGTGAAAATATAGAAGTGGCAAAAAGTAGGCTTATTGCTAGTAGTAGATTTTTCATTGACACAAAAATACCAAATACTGTACCAAATTAAGATTTTTATTTTTGTATGCTGCCAAATGGAAACTTTAGTTGCTGAAATAAATACCTTTTATAACCGAAATAGGCGGATTTACACTCCTTTTTCTTTACTCTTTTTTAATCGATCAAGACGATTGTGTGCTAAATATTTATCAAACATAAACGAAAGCGTAAATGTTTTAGAAATAGGTGCTTTCGATAATAATTATAAAAAGATGTATCCCGAAAGACATCGCTATACTGCTATTGATTTATCAGGCTCGGAAGGAGTTATTGAGATGAATGGAGAGGAGATGAGTTTTAAGGACAATTATTTTGATGTTGTAATTCTAAATCATGTGCTTTCGGTTACGGATAATCCAAAAAAAATGCTTCAGGAAGTGGTTAGAGTTTCTAAATCTAATAGTGTACTATTAATTACCAATCATTTTTCGGATAGTAGAATAAAAAAGTGGTTTACTTTCTTTACAAAACAACTTTACTTTAAAAGCTTTTTCCCTTTCAAAGTCTTACATTTGCCTAAACTTAAGATAGAGCATATTCAACCAACCTTTAAATTATTTCCGATTTGGAAATTTATAGTTATCAAAAACCTAAAATAGCTAATGTTGTTCATCAACAAAGTATTTTATTTGGTGCTTTTCCACTGGTTTTAGCATTGATTATTTACCTTTTCTTTCGAGAAAAAACTACGGTTTTGTGGGAGTTTATACGTTTCTTTTCCTTAGAGCAATTCTTTATTCAGATTGGTTTTGCAAAAAACTATCTTCCGGAATGGTTTGTTTATTCTCTTCCGGGCGCACTTTGGATGTTTTCTTTTACGATGTTTCTCAACACAGTTACTGTTTTTAAAAAAAGTTTAATTACCGTTTTACCTTTACTAGCTGCCTTAAGTATTGAGTTTTCTCAATACTTTTCAATTACCGATGGAGTTTTTGACTGGCAGGATGTGTTTTTCTATCTTTTGTTTTATGCTGTTGCAACCATTATTGCTGCTAAAGTTGAATTATTTACACACATTCAATCCAAAGCAACATACACTGGAATTATGTTGTTTTACTCATTTATTGTAGCTTTATCAGATGTTGCTTAAATTAACTAATATGAAAACTTTATTTTATCTTTTGGTGTTGACTATTGTTGCCTCTTCATGTGCTCCATGCGTAAAAGGAACGGGAGAAAACATTACCATTGAACGTACTATTGAAAACTTTACCGAACTAGAAATTGACGGTGCGTTTAAGGTAACCATTGAGCAGGATAGAAACTTAGATAAACCTCAGATAACATTGATTGGTCAACAAAACATCATTGATAAAATAAATACCAATGTCAAAGGAAGTAAGTTAAACGTAGAGTTTTCAGAACGCTGCTATCAGGTAGATGAAGTAATTGAAATTCATATTAAGATTATTGATATTAAAAGTATTGAGGCTGACGGAGCTTCTGATATTAAAGCGCTTTCATTAATAAAGTCAGATGATTTAGACTTGGATGTTGATGGAGCAGCTAATATAGAGATGGAATTAAGGTCAAAAGAACTAAACATAAATGCTGACGGAGCTGCTTCTTTTAACCTGAGTGGCGAAGCAGATGAAATGAATATAAAAATTGATGGAGCAGGCAGTGTAAAAGCATTTAATTTACTTACAAATATCGTAGAAGTAAAAGTAGATGGTGCGGGAGTGTGTGAGGTAAACTCTAGGGAAGAACTAGACGTTAAAATTACAGGTATAGGAGAGGTAAAGTACAAAGGAAACCCAAAAGATTTTAATCAATCTATAAACGGAGCAGGCAAGGTAACAAAGGTTGATTAGAATAAAAATAGATTTACATTTGCATATTAATACTTATTAGGAATGCCAAAATTATCAGAAAGAAGTCAGCAAATGCCACAGTCACCAATACGTAAATTGGTGCCGTATGCTGAAGAAGCTCACAGACAAGGTAAAACCGTTTATTATTTAAATATAGGTCAGCCTGATATTGAAACCCCACAAACTGCACTTGATGCCATTCATACTTTTGATGCTAAGGTGATTGAGTATAGTCATTCAGCCGGCTTTGAAAGTTATAGAAGAAAATTAGCAGGATATTACCAAAAACATCAACTTCCCGTTGAGTTTCAAGATATTATTATAACAACTGGTGGTTCAGAAGCATTGATTTTTGCGTTTAGTGTGTGCTTTAATCCCGGTGATGAAGTAATTATTCCAGAACCTTTCTATGCTAATTATAATGGTTTTGCTACCTCTATGGGCGTAAAAGTGAAGCCCGTTACTTCTTATATTGAGAATGGCTTTGCGCTTCCACCAATTGAAGACTTTGAAAAGCTGATTACTCCCAAAACCAAAGGGATTATGATTTGTAATCCGGGTAATCCCACAGGATATTTATACTCTAAAGAAGAATTGGAAGTATTGAGAGAAATTGTGAAAAAGCATGATTTGTTTTTGTTTGCCGATGAAGTGTATCGTGAGTTTTGCTATGAAGGTAAAGCGCACCACTCTGTTTTAACCATGGAAGGCATTGAAGAAAATGTAGTGGTGATTGATTCGGTTTCTAAAAGATACAGCATGTGTGGCGCACGTATTGGTGCTTTGGTAAGTAAAAACAAAGCATTAATGTCTGCAGCTCTAAAATACGGACAAGCTCGTCTTTCTCCACCAACCATTGACCAAATTGCGGCAGAAGCTGCTATTGGAACTCCCGATAGTTATTTTGAAGCCGTGATTACAGAATACCAGAAGAGAAGAGATGTATTAGTAAACGGAATAAATCAAATAGAAGGAGTGTTCTGTCCAAAGCCAGGTGGAGCATTTTATGCGGTAGCATCTTTACCTATTGATGATAGCGACAAGTTTTGTCAATGGTTGTTAAGCGATTTTCATCATAATAACGATACAGTAATGCTGGCACCTGCAAAAGGTTTTTATGCTACTTCCGGCTTAGGAATGAATGAAGTGCGTATTGCCTACGTGCTTAATGAAATATCATTACGAAAAGCCATAGAGTGTTTGCAGTACGCTTTAGCCGAATATCCCAATAAGGTAGAAAACCCGGTGTTGGCTAAAGTGCATTAGATGAGACAAGTATATATTTCGGATATACTGGTACAGATTAGAGCATTAGCAGAAGTTATTTTACGAAACGGTTATCCTTTTTATTGTTTTGGATTTATTTCACAAGGAGTTGAGTTTATTGGAGGTATTTCTAGAAAACACTTAGATAAAGAGGAGAATAAAGATTTTGATACCGGTGAAAACTACAGGTATGCAATAAGGAAATATTTCCCTAAAGAATATAAAAGGTACTTGAATAAAAAAGAAATTGATCTATATACCCAACTTCGATGTGGACCTGTCCACTCTTTTTCCCCTGGAAGTAAAATAACTCTTACAAATAATGATTCAGCCAATGAATTTGAGAAACATCTTTGCTATATTAAAGATAAACATGGAAGAGAGCTATTAGTGATAAATGCCGATGATTATTTAAAAGATTTTCAAACTGCTTGTGACGAAGTTGTTAAGCAATTAAGTAAAGAGGGATTAAATAAAGCGGCTTATTTATCTGTAGGTGAAGGAAAATCTATTTAAACATACCTAAATCTCTCATTTTTTGTATATTCGCTTTTCTCATGAAGCGGTTATTAGGCATTTTAGGGGTTGTCTATACATTGTTTTGTGCCAATTCTTTGTTGGCATTTCATAACAATAATAACAACAACAATAACACAAAAAAAGACACTTTACCAGCTTTAGTGGTGAATACCTCATTGCCTGAATTTGAGAACTTTAAAGACTTTTCGGGAGAGGATATAGTTAACCTTATTGATTCTTTATTAGACTCTGAGTCTATTCCTTATGAACTGATAAAAGAGATTAATGAGTATGCCGAAAAAAGACATTTGGAGCATGATTTTTATGTCTCTCTGACTGCCTTTTATGATTCATCTGCTATTCCTGCCAGTAGCTTTTATGGTTTGTGGGATAATAATAACCCTCATCCTTATGATGAAACTATTTGTGCTCATGATACTTCTCTACTATTAGTATTAAGAGATTCAGTTCATTTCTGTGATTACGTTCATCCGTTTCCGGGCGTTATTACTTCAAAGTTTGGCTGGAGAAACGGCAGAAACCACAACGGCATTGATATAGACTTAGAAGTCTGGGACCCTGTAGTCGCTGCATTTGACGGCATGGTAAGAGTTTCTAAATACCATGACGGTTACGGAAGAGTAGTTATCATCCGGCATTATAACGGATTGGAAACAGTGTATGCTCACTTACACCGATTAAAAGTAAAACCCGGAGATATTGTACAAGCCGGGCAGGTTGTTGGATTGGGAGGAAGCTCAGGTACATCAACAGGAAGTCATTTACATTTTGAAGTTCGTTTTAAAGGAAAAGCCTTAAATCCACAACATATCATCAACTTTAAAACACAGCAGTTGTATAGCGATACGGTGGTGTTGGAAAAACAAAAATGGAACTATACCGCTGTTCCTGAAGGAGTGAAGTTTCACACCATTGAGTATGGCGATTTCTTATATAAAATTGCTACCCGTTACGGATTAACGGTAAACGAACTATGCGATTTAAACGGTATTAGCCGAAAGCATAAGCTATATGCCGGAAGAAAACTAAGAGTGAGCGAATGATTGAGGAAGAAGGATTATTAAGGATTACTAATTACAAAACACATCCCGGTAATCCGTATTACACCGTATTTCATTTTAAAGAAAAAGAAAGAGCAGATTTTTTTCAGCAAAAGCTAACCGAAAATAACATTTGGTTTGAAGCTGACACCGATGAAAAAGAAGGAAAAACCTATTACTATTTTGCCGTTAAAAAGCCCGATACTAAACAAGCCATGTATTGGAATAATTATACTATTGGTAAGTTTCGCAAGCCTTTTATTGCCGATAAAAGCTTGAGAGTTTTTGTTATTTTATTGTCTATTTTAATAGTAGGATTGACTATTTTAAGCTATGTCCTTTCTCAATCTGCTAATTGATAAATATCAGCCTAAACCATAGCTATATACTTGTCTTAAATTTTACATTTGTTGCATGATTACAAGAGAAGAAATTACAGCGTTTTTTAAATGGCTTCAGCAAGACATTATTAGTCAGCTGGAAGAAATGGACGGTAAAGGTAAATTTGTGTCAGACCCTTGGGATAGACCCGGTGGCGGTGGAGGTATTACCAGAGTGTTGGCCAATGGCAACATCATTGAAAAAGGTGGTGTTAACTTTTCTGCCGTTTGGGGCGAAATGCCTCAAAACATTGCCAAAAAACTTCAACTGGAAGCCAATGAGTTTTATGCTACCGGAGTGAGTATTGTTTTACATCCTGAAAATCCTATGGTGCCTATTATTCACATGAATGTGAGGTATTTTGAAATGGGAAATGGCGAGTACTGGTTTGGTGGCGGCATAGACTTAACCCCTCACTACATTGTAGATGAAGATGCTAAGTTCTTTCATGAAGAATTAAAGAAAACCTGTGACAAGCATAATCCTAACTTTTACAACGATTACAAAAAGTGGGCAGATGATTACTTTTACCTCACTCACCGCAAAGAAACCAGAGGAATAGGCGGTATTTTCTTTGACCGATTAAAGCATAACGATAGTATTGCCAAAGAACAATTATTTGAATTTGTAAAAGATGTGGGCAATACCTTTTGCAAGGTATATGTGCCTATTGCCAGCAAACATGCTAACGACAGCTATACCGATGCTCATAAAAAGTGGCAAAAGGTGAGAAGAGGTAGATATGTTGAGTTTAACCTGATTTACGACAAAGGAACTAAGTTTGGAATAGACACAGACGGACGTACCGAATCTATCTTTATCAGCTTACCGCCTGAGGTAGAATGGCACTATAATTATCCCGTAGCTGATGGCTCTGAAGAGGCCGTTACCCAAGCTAAATTGGTGAAAGGGAAAGATTGGATTTAACTCTTCAACTTCCTAAAATCACTTTCAATTTGTGCTAAAATGCTTTCTACTTCTGTAGAAGTAATGGCGGTGGGTTCACTGTATTTTAAGCTGGATTTGTGAGGTAATATCCAATTGTCTCCTTTGGGCATGGCTTTTCCCATTCCTTTCATGTGTGCGGGTACGTATTTTATGTGTGCTCGTTCTCTTAACACCAACGCCACTCCGGGCTTTAAAGGTTGCTCTTTTTCGGGTTCGCCTCTGGTGCCTTCCGGGAATAATATCAAAGAATAGCCGTCATCCAATGCTTTTATCATTTTATGAATAGGGTCATTTTCCGGGTTTTCTTTGTCCCGCTTTCTGGGTATCAGCAATGCATTAATAAAAAACCCGCTTAACTTAGATTGGATACCTGATTTTCCAAAGTGGTCGGCAGCGGCTACGGGCTTTACTTTGTGTAATATCTTACTGGGTAAAGAAGCCATTAAGGTCATGGTGTCTAGGTGGCTGTTGTGGTTAGCCACAATAATAAACTGCTTTTCTTTTACCAGAAACTTAGCTTTTGGAAACTGTACGCCAATAATCAGTTTTAAAAACCAACGGACAAAAAAGCTGTAAATTACGGTTAAAACTATCTTTTGCATTTAGTACGCCAAATAATAAACAATGTGAAAAAAAGCGGGAGCAGAGTACGCCAGAGAATCTATTCTGTCTAATATTCCTCCATGCCCTGGAATGGTTTCTCCGGTATCTTTTACGCCTACATCTCTTTTAATGGAAGACATGACAATATCTCCCACAAAGCCTGAGAAGGCAATCATAAAGCTTACAAATATTACCTGATAATCGGTTAATGGTGTTAAAAAGCCCAGAAAGTAACCGATAATGGTGGTAGAAATTAATCCGCCTACAAATCCTTCCCATGTTTTGTTAGGGCTTACTTTAGGTATAATTTTGTGTCTGCCCAATAATTTCCCCCAGGTAAACTGCATCACATCGTTAATTTCAGTTAAGAAGACCAAAAACAAGAGCAAGCCTCTGCCGCCTGAGCTAAAGCCTTCAAGTGTTGGTAATGAAAGTAAATAAGCCATGTGACTTATACCAAAAACGGTAAGCATTAGCGTCCAATGTAAACTTGCCATTGACTTGGTAATGCCGATGGTATCGCCTTTTAGAACTAAACGTAAAGGCAATAACAAAAACATCACTACAGGTATAAAAATAATGTACGCACCATACCAGCCAATGTATGCTAAGTAGTACTGAATAGGAATAGAAAAGATAGCCCAAAAGATGGCTCGCCTGTCAGAATCTCTAAAACCAAGCATGGAATACAATTCTCTAAACGCAACAAACGATAAAAACGCAATGGCTACATACGAAATTTTAGTGCTGAAAATAGTAGCTCCAATAAACATGATAGCCATTACCCACCATGATTTGGTACGGTCTTTTAGTTCTTTTACATTGGCGTTGGGCTTTACTTTTCCAATGATAAAAAAGAGGGTAGAGGCAAAAATCAGAATTCCAAAAATTAAGGCAACAACAATAAGAATATCGTTGTTTTCAAAAAACTTAAAATGGATGATGTCTTTCATTTCGCTAATGATTTTTTAACTCTTATTCCAGTGCTGATTAACAGTAATGCATTAATTACCAAAAATATCCAAAAAGAAGCTTGACTTAAATCTACTTCAAAAAAACAAAGTAAACCATAAATACTAATTACAAAAGCACGGTCGCTTTTTCCCATTGGGCCGTCATATCTTCTGTCATTACTTACTGCTTTACCCAATATGCCTGCAAATTCATTAATAATGCTTAATCCCATAAAAATAACAACAAGCAATAAGTGGTTAGCTTCATGGATAATTAGCGGAATAAAAATGGCAAAGTCAGAAAGAATATCGCCCAATTCATTTAATACTTCACCGGTTTTAGATTGCTGGTTGTAGTTGCGCGCCATCATTCCGTCAAGCGCATTTAAAGCCATTCTGATAAGTAAACCAATAGGTAAAGCCAAAAACAGTAAAGTGTAGTCTTTTGCATACCAAAAACAAATGCTGATGGCAAACGACAATAAAATAGCCGAAACAGTAATTTGATTAGCAGTAACGCCTAGTTTGTGCAATGCTTTCAATACAGGAGAAAGCAACAGCTGAAACTTAGGTTTTATCTTGTAAATAGAAATCATTACAAGGTAAAGATAGCAGAATTTGGAATTTAGGATAGAAACAAAAAATCCCGCCTTGTGGGGCAGGATATTTTGAGTAAAATTATTTATTGAGCTATTAAGCCTTAGCAGCAGCTTTTTCAGCTTTTGCTTTAGCAGCGTCTTCTTTTTTGTTTCTGTAATCTTCTTTAATTCTAGCAGCTTTACCTGATTTTTCTCTTAAGTAGAATAATCTGGCTCTTCTTACTTTACCTTTCTTTAATATTTGAATTTCTTCTAAGAAAGGAGAAGAAATAGGAAAAATTCTTTCCACACCCACACCGTTAGATATTTTTCTTACGGTAAAGGTTTCGTTAACACCGTTGCTTCTTCTTTGTAATACTACACCTTGAAATTGCTGAATTCTTTCCTTTTCACCTTCTTTAATTTTGTAGCTTACGTTAACGGTATCACCCGCTTTGAACTCAGGAAATTGTTTAATTTCCTTGATTTCGCTTTCTATTGTTTTAAATGCATCCATTGTGAAAATATTGTTATCCTAGTAATAAGGGCTGCAAATGTATGTAATCTCTTTTAAGTGGCAAAATTTCTTTACTTTATTTGTTAAAATAGTGAACAATTTTAATGCAATATTTTTTTAAAATAATGATACATTTGAACTCCAAAATTAAGAATAATGAGTGAAGAAATAGAAAAAGTAAAGTGTTTGATTATTGGCTCAGGTCCTGCGGGATATACTGCAGCCATTTATGCAGCAAGAGCAAATATGGAACCTGTTTTATACCAAGGAATGCAACCGGGCGGGCAATTAACTACCACTAATGAAGTAGAAAATTTTCCGGGTTATCCCAAAGGAATTACAGGTCCTGAAATGATGATAGAATTACAACAACAGGCTGAGCGTTTTGGTACATCTGTGAGAAGCGGCTGGGTAACTAAAGTTGATTTTAGCGGCCCGGTGCACAAAGTGTGGATTGAAGATAAAAAAGAGATTCATGCTGAAACGGTAATTATTTCAACCGGAGCTTCTGCTAAATATTTGGGTTTGCCTTCTGAGCAACATTATTTACAAATGGGTGGCGGTGTTAGTGCTTGTGCCATTTGTGATGGTTTCTTTTATAAAGGGCAAGAAACGGTAATTGTAGGAGCAGGTGATTCAGCTTGCGAAGAAGCACATTATCTTTCTAAATTATGTTCTAAAGTAACCATGTTGGTGAGAAGTGATAAGTTCAGAGCTTCTAAAATTATGGAAGAGCGTGTAAAAAATACTCCGAACATTACAATTTTATATAATACGGAAACTGTTGAAGTATTGGGAGAAAATGACTTGGTGACAGGTGTTAAAGCCAAGAACAACAAAACAGGAGAAGAGATTATGATTCCTTGCACAGGATTTTTTGTAGCGATTGGACATAAACCCAATACTGATATTTTTAAAGGCTGGATTGATTTAGATGAAGTAGGATATATTAAGTATGCCCAACCTGGAACAGCCAAGACAAACGTGCCGGGTGTTTTTGTAAGTGGAGATGCAGCTGATAAAACTTACCGACAAGCTATTACCGCAGCAGGAACAGGCTGTATGGCGGCCTTAGAAGCTGAAAGGTATCTTTCTGCTTTAGGACACTAAGTAGTTTGAAGTGTTGAAGCTCATATAAAAATTGCTTACATTTAATTAATGAAAGGTGTAATTCTTTTACTTATATTTTGTGTAAGTGGATTGGTTTGTGATTCTCAAACACACCGTGAAGACTCTATTTTAAAGGTTCATAAAATTGATTCTTTAATAGAGGCTAAAACCAAAGCATATTATAACAACAAGTTTTTTACTTTAAATGATACTGCTTTTGAAGTGGGAAGCGTTTTGATAAGAGATATAATATATGGATGTACTAGAAATAGTTTATTTGCAAACAATATAACTTTTATAGATAGTTTAAAACAATTTTTAGCTAAAAATGAAGTCTATATTGAAGTAGAAAGTCATACATATTTTAGAGGAAGCGAACAATATAACTTGAAGCTGACCGATAGAAGAGCACTAACTCTTAAAAATGACATAATTGAAGATAGCTTAATTAGTGAGGAACGAATTTCGTATGTAGGGTATGGTGAAAACCAACCAATATTTCCAGAGGATTTTGTGTCTAGCTTTTATAAAACACCTGTAATTCTTGAGGAGTTACATTCAGTAAACAGAAGAACAGTTTTTAGAATCACAAAAGTTAACTAAGCTTACTTACGAATAACTTTTATTTGACCGTCAAGCTCTATTTTTATAATGGAGCTTGATTGATTTTGTACCGAACTGTTATACTTCTCGGGAATAATAAAGTCTATCTTCTGCTTTAATTCATTACTAATTTCTGAAAAATGCTTTGGAGAGGGTTCTCCACTAAAATTTGCAGAGGTGGATACAATAGGTTTTCTGTATTTTCTCAATAGTTCGTAGCAAAAACCTTCTTTAATCATTCTAATTCCAATGCTTCCGTCTTTTGCAATAAGGTTTTTTGCTAAGTTTCTTGCTTTAGGATAAATAATGGTGGTGGGCTTTGTAGATAAGTCAATAATATCCCAAGCCATTTCGGGTACTTCATCTACATACTTATTGAGCATGGCATCATCACAAACCAAAACAAGCATGGGTTTGTCTTCTTCTCTTGCTTTAATCGAATAAATTTTTTTGATTGCTTCTTCATTAGTTGCATCACAGCCTATTCCCCAGATAGTATCGGTAGGGTAAAGCATTGTTTTTCCCATTTCTAATTGCGAAATGGTTTCTTTTAAAAAATCTTGATTAATTGTCAGGTGCGCCATTATCTATCCAACAAACAAACATGTCTATTTCTTCTTGAGTCATTTCTATTATTCCAAAGTTATTTGGTATTTCAGGCATTCTTCTACTTACAACTTCAGCTTTGATATACTTTACTTGTGGCTTAACACCTTCATAGGTCAATATCCATGCATCGTGACAACCTGTTCCTGGCCCTGTTCCGGTAATGCAGTAAGTTCTAATTAATGGGTCTATATCTTTTTTATAAGATATAGTAGTATCGCAGACTTTTTGAGGAGCTATCAATTCTTCTGATTTGTCATAGCTACAAGCATTGAAACTTAGCAAGCTAATCACTATTAACGATGTTATACTAAGTGTTTTTATCATTCACCAATAAGTACAAAGGCTCCCCAGTAAAAAGGTTCAGGGTATTTTTCTTTTACTTTTTTCTGAGCTAAAGTTAAGGATTCTCTTTTATTATTTGTTTTTAAATAATTCTGGTAGAAGTTTTTCATTAACTCCATGGTGGCGTCATCGCTAACTTGCCATAAACTCATAATAATAGATTTAGCTCCTGCAATTTGAAAAGAGCGCTGTAACCCATAAACACCTTCTCCGGCTTTTATGTCTCCCAAGCCTGTTTCACAAGCGCTTAGAACCACTAAGTCGGTTTTTTCAAGATTAAGGTTCATAGTTTCGTAAGCAGTTAAAATTCCATTATTGCCCGAATCGTCTGTGTTTTGATTGTAGATAGTGGCTTCTGCATTGGCTAGTAATAAGCCAGAACGATGAAGCGGGTTACTAACCATGGCAGACTTTTCTATTCCAAAAACTTTATCAGCTTTTACAAAGCTAACATCAGAAAAGAAGAAGCCGTGAGTGGCGATGTGTAAAATTCTTGCATCAGCATTTTTAACTTTTTCTTCGCTGGCTTCTGTTTCTAGATATTCGTTTACTTTATATCCTGATTTTTGAAGCATTGCTTTTAAAGTCTCTGCTTCTTTTTTGGTTCCGGGTAATGGAGGGATGGCGTCTTTATTACCATAATAAGGAAAACCTAAAATAGTAGCGTTTTTAACCAAGGATTTATCTTTCTTATTTTTTATCGATAAAATTTCCTTACCATTAGCAATCATTACTATGTTGTATTTATCTAGGAGATATTGTTTTCCATTGTTTAGTGTATTTAAACTAATCATGTTGTAAATACCATCCGGTGATACGTAAACAGTTTTCTTATTAGCAAATCTTTCATCAATGGGTTGCCAAAAGTAGGTGTATGATTCTTCGTCTAACCTTGCATTTTGCATCCTTTTTCGATATTCCGGAAAGTAGATGGTATCCATTTCGTAGCTATTTGTAAAGCTTACAAATTGGGGCTTAGGATTGTCTTTTGTTAGTATGATTGCAGCATATTTTGGAGTTTGGGTTATGATTTTGTCAAAGTAGTTGTAGTAAATTAAATCAACGTATGCTTCGTCTGAGTTTAAAGAATTATAGATGTCTTTATAACTTACATCTTTATTGGAGTAGGCAGAACTAAATTGCTCTGAAGCAATGGTCATGTCTTTTTCTAAGTTATTTACAACATCTTCCAGTGAATCTAAATTGATGTTTTCTTCTTCTAGCTCAGACTTTGAAAGTGTATAAAGAAAAGCCAAGTATTCTTTTTTTGTTAGCCAATAGGAGTATTGTTCTATCAGTTTTTTATCACCGCTGTTTAAGATAGCTTGCTTGGTTTTATTGGAAGAATTGAGAATTAGTGCTTTTGCATTAAGTTGAAGGTTTAGAGATTTTTCCACTAAATCCGGGTTAGTTTGAGCATTTTGAAATGCAAAAGAGTAGAAGGTGTGTAGTCTTGGCCTGGTTTTATCCCAGAATTTTGTTTTTTCTTTTTCACTCATATATGGGAAATAGTCGTCAATTACACTAAGTGTTTTATCCACTAAAAAGCTAAATAAAAACTTAGCTGAATCAACTTCTTCTTTTTTCCATTTTACAACAGCATAATTCTCAACTGATTCAAGATAATCGGGATGATTTTCTCCCAATACTTTTTTACGAGTTAGCAGGGCCTCTCTGCCATATTTTTCAGCTCTTTCTATATCATCATCTAATCTATAAAATGTACTTAAATCGTTTATTGAAGCAGCATAAGAGGGGTGTTCTTCCCCTAATTGTTTTTTGTAAATTGAAACAGCTTTCCATAAGTGACCTTGTACTTTTCTAATTTCACCCATTTCAAGATAAAGTAGGGCTATTCCTCTTTTTAAATGGGCATAGTCAGGGTGATTAATTCCATAACGTGCTTCTTTAATCTTAATACACTCTAAATAAATTTTTTCTGCATCTTCATAGCGTTTTACTTCTTTATAAAGTATCGCAAGGTTTATTTTTAACTTGATGTAGTTGTTGGAGCGTTCACCCATTTCCTTTGCGGCTGTCTCTAAGCATTCATGCATTAACTTTTCTGCTTCTTCATATCTGCCAAGTGCTTGAAATAGCATGGCTTTATTATTTAAACTAATGGCTAAAGCAGTCTTTTCTTCCTTTTCGTATTTCCTGTTAATTTCAATGGCTTGGTTGATTAGTTTTTCGGCTTCTCCATAATTCCCCATGTCTTTATTCCAAACTCCAATGTTATTAATTGAAGCCGCATGTGGCAGCGAACCATTAGCTAGTTCTTCTCTAATTTTTAGCGCTTCCTGATTATATGTTTTTGCTTCAGAAAATCGGCCAATGCTCATATATAAGAGTCCTAGATTACTTAAAACCTGAGAGTACTCTAGACCTTTGTTATTCCCTTCTTCGTAAAGTTTTTTTGCTCTTAAAAAGGAGAACTCTGCAAGCCTAAAATTATTTGATGCGTAGGCAACTTCACCGGTAATATTTGCATTGGACGCTTTATTTTCACCGTTGTCATCTTTTGTAAGATAATTCATCAGCACAGCTTTTTGTCGCTGCCCTTTTTCTATGGTTTCAAAAAGTGCAGTGTTGTCGGAGAATGAGATAGCATAGTTGAAGCTAGATTTTTCATATTCTTCTTTAGAAGAGCCCAGCAGTTTGTCAAAGCCCATTTCTTTTACCAATTTACCCGGCTTGGCATTCCAAACGTCCTTAAGGGTTTTTAATCCTTTTTCTTGCGCTGAAATAATGCCTGATAATAATACTAGTAGTATAAAGCTCGTAATTCTCATATAGCAAAAGTAGTAATTTGTAATTTAGTTTAGAAGATTGTAATACTTAGCCTTTATTTTATCCGGGTGGACTCCTGATTTAAACATTTTAAAAGCGGTGTAATTTGCTTTTTGAACTCTTAAATAGCTATTATTTCTGTATTTTCTAGCTGACACAATAATGTCTTTTTGAATAATCTTAAATTGTTCTTTTGATTTAATTTTTTGGATAAGATCGTATTCTTCCATTATACTATAGTACTCATCATACATACCGAGACTGAAAAATAACTCCTTTGTGACAAATAATGACTGGTCTCCTCCTCTGCAAATTAAAAAAGGAAATCGGGTCATAAAAGCATTTAGTCTTAACAAAATATTAGGAGAGTTAAATTTAAATCGATAACAGCCTGCTTTATTTCCGTTTTTGATTGCCTTTTGTATGTCTTCGTAGAACGAGATGGGCGGCAGCGTGTCCGCATGAACAAAATACAAAACATCTCCTGTAGCTCTTTTTGCTCCGAAATTCATTTGGGCTGCTCGTGATTGAACATTCGCACAAAAGAATTCTACTTTAAATTGCTTAACAAGTTCTTTTGTTTTATCGGTACTGCAACCATCAACTATAATAATTTCCAGCTTTTCTTTTTGGGTAGATTGAAATAATCTGGTTAAAAGATGAGTAATATTTTCTTCTTCGTTATAGGTGGGAATAATAACAGAAAGTTTCATGAAATGTTATTCATTTAATCCCCAGTCGTAATCCAAATACTCGACTTTTGCTTTTTCGTCAATTTTCACAGGTGAATATTGATTTACGTATTGAATAAGCGTCATGTCTTTAGACTTAAAATCCATTCCATACCAGTCAAATATTTTTGAAAGCTTTGGGTTGGTTTTATCTACTTTATTTCTGAAAGTGTCTTTTAAGAAATTTTCTGCCTGATCTTTTAGTTGAGCGTCTAACTTACTTCCAACATAGGCTTCATTTCTTAATATCGGACATGATTTAGAAGCACAAACCAATGCAAAATGAACTCTTGCATCTTTATATTGCTTTCTAAGTTTACCGTGTTCAATATTATTTAAATCCATTTCTTCACCATCAATAGTGATGAATTTAATATCCCAGGTGCTGTTTACAAAGGGAATTTTACCACCAATCTCTTTAATACTTTTAACAGGGTAGTTGTCGCAAATCAATCTTACCGTATAAGCATTATAAGCATTAATCCAATAGGCCATAATGTCATTTTTTTTCCAATCACTTTTTGGCGGATTTTTTTCTAATTTTCTCAAATAGCTGTTTAGTTTTTCAGAATCTTGTATAAATCCTTTATAGCTTACTTTACCGCTTGGGGTAACATATTTTTTTAATAATTCATTCCATTCTTTATGTAAATCAGTAGGAGGGGCTTGAATAAACGCAAGTGATACGATTACTGAAAGGAGAATAAGTAAAAAAGTTTTTTTCATAAGTTATGGTTTTAAAAGAAAAAATGCTTTGATTTCTCTCAGCATTTAATCGATGTTGTTAAAACAATAAACGTTCCAAAATCAATTTTGGATTTTAATTATTATTTTTTGTTTGCTTTTAAATAATAAACAACCAAACCAACTAAGGCTCCTACAATTGCTCCAATAATTATAGTTCTCATAGGCTACGCTAATACTTCTTTTACCCTGTCGGCTGCTTCTTGCAGCAATACGGCCGAATGCACTTGAAGACCACTATTGTCAATTAATTCTTTTGCTTCTTCGGCATTTGTTCCTTGTAAACGAACGATAATAGGTACGTTTATTTCTCCAATATTTTTATAGGCATCTACAACTCCCTGTGCAACTCTGTCACATCTTACAATGCCACCAAAAATATTTACTAAAATAGCTTTTACATTCGGGTCTTTTAAGATTATTCTAAAAGCTGTTTCTACTCTTTTAGCATCTGCGGTACCGCCAACATCTAAGAAGTTAGCAGGGTCTCCGCCCGAAAGTTTAATGATGTCCATAGTAGCCATAGCTAATCCTGCTCCGTTTACCATACAACCCACATTTCCGTCAAGTTTTACATAACTTAAGCCTGCTTCTCCTGCTTCAACCTCTGTTGGGTCTTCTTCATGAATGTCTCTTAATGCTGCTAAATCTTTATGACGGAATAATGCGTTATCGTCTAAATTAACTTTAGAGTCAACGGCTATTATTTTATTGTCTGAAGTTTTAAGTACAGGATTGATTTCAAATAATGATGAATCAGTTCCTTCATAGGCTTTATATAAAGCAAAAACAAATTTTACCATTTGCTTGAAAGCATCACCGCTTAACCCTAAGTTGTAGGCAATTTTACGAGCCTGGAAAGCTTGTAAGCCAACGCTTGGGTCTATTTCTTCTTTAAAAATTAAGTGTGGCGTATCATGGGCAACTGTTTCTATATCCATTCCACCTTCAGTAGAGTACATAATTATATTTCTGCCTGTAGAACGGTTTAATAAAACACTCATATAAAATTCAGAAGTTTCACTTTCTCCCGGATAATAAACATCTTGTGTGATTAATACTTTTCTAACAAGCTTTCCTTCCGGTCCTGTTTGAGGAGTTACTAATTGCATACCTAATATTTTACCGGCTATTTCTTTTACTTCGTCTAGTGATTTAGCCAGTTTTACACCGCCACCTTTTCCTCTTCCTCCGGCATGTATTTGAGCTTTAATTACCCACCATTGCGTTCCGGTTTGCTCTGTTAACTTTTTGGCAGCTTCCACCGCTTGTTCTGGGGTGTCTGCTACAATTCCTTCTTGGATGGCAACGCCATAGCCTTTTAAAACTTCTTTCGCTTGATATTCGTGAATATTCATCTGTAAATTTTTAGTGGAACCAAATGTATATTTTTATGATAGGAATGCCAAAAATTATTTTTAACAGCTGTGTGGATTTAGCTTTACTCATTTACTTTTTTATACATTTACGCTGTGTTAAAGGCAGAAAACATAAAAAAATCTTATCATGGCTTAGATGTACTCAAGGGGGTTACATTAAATGCAGCCAAAGGAGAAATAATATCTATAGTGGGAGCATCAGGGGCGGGAAAGACTACTTTATTGCAAATATTAGGAACTTTAGAAAAGCCTGATAGCGGAACATTGCTAATTAATGATACAGATGTTATTAGTTTAAAAGGGAAAAAAATAGCTGCTTTTAGAAACAAGCATATTGGTTTTATTTTTCAGTTTCATCAGTTGTTGCCTGAGTTTACTGCTCTTGAAAACATTGCTATATCTGCCATGATAGGCGGAGTGTCTAAAAAGGAAGCAGAAGCAAAAGCAATGATGTTACTTCAGGAATTAGGATTGGAAAAAAGAGCTTTACATAAACCTAATGCCTTAAGTGGAGGAGAACAACAAAGAGTTGCAGTGGCTAGAGCATTAATAAATGACCCTGATGTAATTTTGGCAGATGAACCTTCCGGTAACTTGGATTCAAATACTGCAAAGGACTTACATGAACAATTTTTTAAGTTAAGAGAAAAGCACCAACAAACATTTATTATAGTTACCCATAATAATGAGCTAGCAAATATGGCTGATAGAAAGCTTACAATATCAGATGGAAAAATTCTTTAACTTTACTTTTTTAAAATTCTAACTATGAGATATTTATTACCACTTTTTTGTTTTGTAGTACTAGGTGCTAATGCACAAATTACTATAGATAATACAGATATGCCTGCTGTTAATGATACGTTTAGATATAGTATTGACAACAGCCTTTCGGGAATAAATCCTTCCGCTACCGGAGCAAATTTTACCTGGAATTTTTCTGCACTTTCTGCAGAACAACAAAGATTAGACGAATATGTTCCTGTGTCTTCCACTCCCATTGCATATCAGTTTTACTTTAACAATAACTTTTCTTATCCAAATCACAAAGCTGATTATGCTCTTAAAGGCAGAGATGTTTCCGCAGGTTTTTTTAGTGTGCAAGATGTATATAATTATTATAAAAATTCTTCAGCGGAATATAGCTGGGTGGGCTATGGAGCTGAGGTTAACTCTGTTCCAACCTCTTCACGTAATGTGCCTGTAGATATAAACTATAGCTTTCCCTTAAACTATGGGAATACTTTATATAACTATGCCGAAAATGGAGAAAACATTTCCGGTATAGGTTACTACGGCCAAAAAATACATCGTTATGATACTGCTGACGGATGGGGAAGCCTAACAACACCATTTGGAACTTTTAGCACCCTCCGTGTTAAATCAACTCAATATATTACAGATACGATTTATAGCAGCCAGTTTAATGCCGGATATGACTTTCCCAGACCGGCTCAAATTCAATACAAATGGTTGGCAAAAGGTGAAGGTATTCCTTTATTAATTTTCACAGAAGTTTCAGGGCAATTAACTTGTGAGTACAGAGATTTATATAGAGCTGTTCCGGGAGTAGGCGTAAAAGAATTTATCCCAATTTCTGAGGTCTCTGTTTATCCAAATCCTTCTGTTAATGAGGTTTTATATATAAATATTGATAGCGAAACCAGAGAGGAGATAGAAATTAGAATACTAGATTTTAGCGGTAAAAAAGTGATTAATGAATTAGTTTCTTTACAAAAGGGTAGAAACACTACTCAGTTAAATGTAGGCCAATTGGCTTCTGGTGTTTACTTTATTCAATTACTAAACAATAAGGCTGTATTTGTTACTGAAAAAGTAGTGAAAGAATAGTTATCGATTAAACTTTCCTTGCCAGATGGCAATGTTGCCTACTGCATCCTCAATTTGAATAGTGTAATTATGTTCACCGCTTGGTAAATCATCTTCAAAATAATGTATATACCATGCTTTAGAAGGATTATATTCTGTTAATACCCATTTACCGTCAATAAATGAGTTATATTTAAGTATGCCACTAAGGTTGTCTGTGGCTTTTATAATAACACCGGAGTTCTTACTCATCCATTTACCATCAGATATATTTACGGGTTCTATAACAGGAGCAACAGTATCAAGCATTAGTGCAAAAGCTCCAAAATCTTTTGTTTTTGCGGTAAACGTATTGTTTTGCCATTCTCCTTTCAAAGCATAATATTTTCCGTTGTCGCTGTACCTTGCCATAACGGTTTTTGACTTTAAATTCTCCGGGATGGTTTTTTCTATTCCGATGTAAATGTAAGATTGAAGAGGAGTAGTCTCTGAATGTACCTGATAAACTTCTGATATATTATTAGAATTGGCAGCTTTTTTCACTACATCTATCGGTGTTCTGCAATACAAAACAGAATCAGGAATATGCACATGAATTCCATCTTTATGAATATCATTTTCTTTCAGACATTCCAATGCTTCTTTAGGCTGAGGTAGCATTTCGGTCTTCGGCTTTGCGATTACACTAAAATCAAGAGTAGATTGATTACCGTGAAAATCTTTTACAATGTATTTAACTTGATACTCACCCTCTTTACTAAAGTTGTAATAACCGTCATTTTGAATATTTGAATAGGTAGGCAGTTTATTGTTAGGGTGAATATGGCTACACTGAATTCTATCTTTCGTTTTTTTGTAATATTCGTAATCAATATGTGCGTTGATATTTCTCGAACGATGAAACGGAACTTTCTCCACCTCATGGTGATAGATTTTTTCATCATTCACCAGTAAGTCTATACTATAAACGCCATTTCTGTTGTGGGCACCGTTTAACTGATCGTCTGTCTCTATTCCAAAGCTCACATCTCCCCAAACTTCTATGGGTGCGTCATATTTTCTTTTGTAGCTACCGTTGCTTCCAGAAATATCAACCTTATATCGGTCATATTTATTGTTAACACCGTATTCTGTTGAAAAAACCATCGCCTGAAGAATTCTTGGTGGAATATTATCCTCCACTTTAAACCCAAAGAATAGTGGGTTAACAGGAACTTCAGTTTTGGTTTCTCTTATTTCAAAATGTAGGTGAGGGGCAGATGAGCTCCCACTATTTCCAGAGTAAGCAACTACATCCCCTTTTTTTACTTTAAATAAATTTGAGTCCGGTCTTAGTTCTATTTCCCATGTTTGCTTTTCATATTGCATTTTCTTTACATAGTCTGCAATTGGTTTTGAATAATTTTTTAAATGAGCATAAACTGAAGTGTAACCACTTGGATGGTCTATATAAAGCGCATATCCATATCCCCATGGCGAAACATTTATTCTGCTCACGTAACCGTCAGCACAGGCGTAAATGTTTTTACCCTCAACTCCCATAGTCTTGATATCTAAGCCGGTATGAAAATGATTGGGTCTTAACTCACCAAAAGTTCCTGCTAAAACAATAGGAAAATCTATGGGTGAACGAAAAATATCTTGCGGATACTTAAATTGAGAAAATGAATTTAATCCTACTAAAACTCCTATAACGGTCAACACTTTTTTCATGACTACAAAACTAAAGCGAATACAATGCCATTTTTATATGCCATTAGTCAATTATTAAAATGTGTTTGTTGAAAGCTGATTTGATTTGTGAGTTTTTTAAAATAGCCCTAAACTTGCAAATGATTAAATTACTAACTATGAAAAGACTTTTTACTACTTTTTTTATTTTATTTTCTTTTTCAATAATTACCGCTCAACCTTGGTCAGCAACTGATAGTGTTATATCACCTAGTACTAATGCTACTGTGAGAGATTGGGCCAGAGGGTTTACATTTACGCCTAATGTAAATGTTAGAATAACTCACTTAGGCAAAAGAGTGCCTGCAACTGCAGGAACATTTATATGGAAAATATGGCAAACTTCTAATCAAGCTTTAATTCATCAGCAAACAAGTACTTATGATACCGCTACCGTTTATCATTATGAACCAATAAGTGCTAGTGTTACATTAAATGCAGGTACTGAGTATGCTTTGACATTATATGGTGATAGCAGTGGTTATTATTTTGGTGCCAGTACTCAAATTAATTCAAATTTAACTTTTGGTACAATGAGATACTGTAACAACTGTTATGCTGGTCAGCCATACCCAACTCAAACTTTTGGTAATTATCATTATGGAACGCCAGACTTTCTTTTTGTGATTTGTACAGGAAGCACCTCAAGTAATATATCTCCTACAGCTTGTGACAGCTATTTGTCTCCGGCAGGAAAGACTTATACATCTACCAATACTTATGTGGATACAATCATGAATTCCATGGGGTGTGACTCTATTATCACAATCAACTTAACAGTTAATAACTCTAGCACTGATAGCATTGCTCCAACTGTTTGTGGAAGTAGCTTTATCGCTCCAAGCGGAAACTATACCTGGACATCATCTGGTGTATATACTGATACTCTTCAAAATGCAATTGGTTGCGACAGTATTATCACTGTTAATTTAACCTTGAATCCTTACCCGTCTGTTAATATTGATACATTAAGTACAGACACTATTTGTGTTCAACAAACTACATTTGCTCTTCCAAATGCAACACCTTCTGGAGGAACGTATGCAGGGCCGGGAGTTACTGGAAGCAATTTTAATGCATCGGCTGCTGGTGTGGGCTCTCACATGATAACTTACACCTATACCGATACATCAACAAATTGTACCAATAGCGATACCATTACTGTTGCAGTGGCTGCTTGTGTGGGCATTAATGAGAACGCTTTAGCTAATATTGAAATATTTCCAAATCCGGTTAATGAATTATTAAATATTGACTTTGGTGACGAGCAATTAAATAATTTATCCGTTTCGTTAAAAGCGATTGACGGTAAACAGGTGTTTGAATTAAAGAATGTGAAAGAAGGAAAGATAGCTATTGATATGTCTGATTATTCAAAAGGAATATATATGCTTTATATTAGCGATGGAGTGAATTCCTACAATAAAAAGATAGTTAAGCGATAACTCTAGAAGTATTTAAGTTACAAAGGCTAGCCAAATGGTTAGCCTTTTTTTTGTATACTTTTGTAATAAAGAAGCTAAATCCATGAAGCGTATGTTTTTATTTATTTCTGTTTTACTAAGTTTTATCTCATGTAATAGCCCTGAAAATGAACAAAAAGAGACTAAAAGCTTAACCGAAGAACAAAAGCAATACTGGTATAACAATGAAGCAGAAATTTCCAGTTACCAACTTACTCAAGCCAGATACGGAGAATTAAGAGAAGGAAATGCAGTATTGGTCTTTGTAACAGAACCTTTTTCTGTTAAATCTAATACCAAGGCAGATAACCCAACACAAGAAGATATTTCCGTTTTAAAATTAAACTATACCAAAAAGTTTAATACGGGAATTTACCCTTACAGTATGATGAACAGCACTTTTTTTCCTTTTCAAAATGGACAATACTCTTTAAAAGTAAGTTCATCATCACAAGAGTGGTGCGGACACACCTATATGGAATTACTTAACAAAAGCAAGTTTGAGGTAGAGATTAATTCATATTTTGAAGGAGAGTCTGCTGAGGTAACTTTGGATAAAGCTATATTAGAAGATGATATCTATAGCATGATTCGTTTACAGCCGGAGTATTTACCTCAAGGTAAACAGAAAGTTATTCCATCCTTCTTTTATCTACGACTATTACACAAAGAACTAAAAGCTTATGAATGCACCGTAAGTCAATCGAAAATAAATGATTCACTTTTAAACGTTACGCTTACTTATCCTGAATTAGAAAGAAGTTTGTCTGTTTCATATCAGGCTAACTTTCCTTATAAAATAATGAGTTGGGAGGAAGAATACTATAGCGGTTGGGGAGAGGGAAGAAAGAAACTAACTACTAAAGCAACATTACTCAAGACTATAAAAATAGATTACTGGAATAAAAATAGCAATGGAGATACATATCTCAGAGATAGTCTTGGCTTTTAATGAACTATATAATCATATTTTTCATAGTTAAAATCTAGCTTTATCTTTTTTCCTTTTTCGTTGTAAATCTTTTTGTCAATCGTTACACCGTCATTAAATTTTGATTCTTCCGCCACTTTTCCATTAGGGTGATATTTAATATAATCACCATGCTTATTATGTGTAAAGCCTACGGCATGATACTTTTCTTTTAATTGCCCGGTTGGGTAATAGGTAGTAACATCAAAAGTAGCTTGATAAGTAACCGTATCAGTTTTTTGAACGGAAACTTCGGCTACTTTCCCGCCAAAATAATAAGACGTTTGCGTTAAAGTAGCCTGATCATAAGAAGAACGATAGTAGCCATTAGGATTATCTTCAGGAAAAAAACCTTCTGTAGTAATTAATTTCCCTTCTTTAAAGTTAGTTCTGGAAGAAAGTTTTCCGTCTTTGTAATAAGACATAGACTGATAGTCTTCAGGAGGAAACCCATTAATAAATGGTCTCGAACTCATTATGTTTCCGTTGTCATACAACATTACCATTGTTCCGGTAAAAGGAGCTCCGTCATACAAATATTGCCCGCTTTTATTGGTGATTAATTGGTCCATGGTAACTACCGTTGGAGCTTTCTTTTCCTTAAAAACTTCAGCACCGTAATTAGTTACAAAGTCTGCTAAGGTCATTGTGCCACTGCAAGAGTTGGTAGAGTTATCGGCAGCAAACACTAAATAAGAAGTTCCTTTTTCAAAATTATAACCACAAGCGGCTGAGCTTACTTTTGTAGTAATCACCACTTCTTCCGAAAGCTCACCTTTAAATGTTTTAAGCACCTTAAACGTTACAGAATAGTTTTCTTTTTCCTTATCCATTACAACCTTTAAAACTTTACCTGTAAATGCTGTTTGACTGAGTGATAGGGCTTCACTAGGGCTTAGTTGTTTGCATCTGCATGCTAGAGTAGATAACTGAAATCCAATTGCAATAATTAATAAACCTATTCTCTTCATAACACCTTTGTTTTAGTAGCCAAAAATAACAATAAACTCTAAAAATAACTGACAAAGATCAGTTAATCACCTGCTTATAATTTGGAATTCCGAAAAATTCCTTTTATACCTTTGTAATATTAAAGTTCATTTTAAAACAGGGATATGATTATACCTAATAGCATAAAAAAAGAAATGTATGATAAACTTGGTAACTTGTTTTATGCTGTTGCAGTGGCTGATGGGAAAGTAAAGCGGGAAGAATATTTTAAGATGCAGGAAGTATTTACTAAAGAAGCTTCAGATGATACCGATGAAAATCAATTGATAGATGTCACAGCCATTGAAGCAATTTCAGAGGTGTTTAAGAATTTGGCAAGAGAGGATAAAGAATCACAAGAATGTTTTGAAGAATTTGAGAAGTTTTACCAGGTAAAACAACAGTTGTTTGGTAAAGAATTGAAATTACTCATTTGGAAAGTAGCCAACGCAATAGCGGCATCATACTCAGGAAAAAACAAATCAGAGCTGGTAGTGCTGGCTCAATTATATGCACTTTTAAAATAAAAATGATAAACAGATGAAACAAACAGGAATTTGGATTGATACCGCTAAAGCCATTGTGGTAGATTTAGAAAACGGAAAAGAAAAGGTAACCGAAATAGAATCTAATGTTGAAACAAGAGCGCTTGAAGGTGCGGGAGATTCAGGTAGCTTTATGGGTGACCAGCATTTGAGTAGAGAGCAAAAAATAAATGAGCGAAAAAAACATCAACTTAATGATTACTTAGATGATGTAATGAATCATTTAAAATCTTCTGATAAGGTATTTGTATTTGGTCCGGCTGAGGTAAAAAACAAACTGGCTGATGCTATTAAAGAAAATACCTTACTAAGCAAAGTACATTTAATTGGTGTAGAAACGGCCGATAGTATGACGGATAATCAAGTAGTGGCCAAGGTAAAAGAAGCCTTTAAAAACTAATACCCATACTTATCCTTCCACAGGTTTTTTAAATACCTTCTCAATTCTTCTTCTCTCGGATTTTTAGAAGGCTCGTACAATTTGGTATTCTTTATCTCTTCGGGTAAGTATTCCTGATTAATAAAGTTGTTCTCATGGCTGTGGGCGTATTGATAGTCCTTGCCATAATTCAATTGCTTCATTAATTTGGTGGGCGCATTTCTTAAATGTAACGGAACAGAAAGATTGCCCGTTTTCTGGACTAGTTGCTGCGCTTCATTAATGGCCATATAACTGGCATTACTTTTAGGACTGCTTGCCAAATAAATAGCTGTTTGCGATAAAATAATTCTTCCTTCCGGCCAGCCAATCACATTCAACGCCTGAAAACAATTATTAGCCATTACCAATGCCGTAGGATTGGCATTACCAATATCTTCACTGGCTAGTATCAACATCCTTCGGGCAATAAACTTAGGGTCTTCACCTCCCTCAATCATTCTGGCAAGCCAATACACTGCACCATTGGGGTCGCTGCCTCTCAACGACTTAATAAAAGCCGAAATAATATCATAATGCTGTTCACCCGTTTTGTCATAGCGGGCAATGTTTTTTTGCAACTGTTCCTGTACTAAATCATTCGTAATCACTACATCATCCGTTTCTACACTCTCTACAATAATGTCTAAAAAGTTGAGGAGCTTTCTGCCGTCACCGCCCGAAACCTGCATCAGCAAATCCGTTTCTTTTAACTGAATGTTTTTCTTTTTCAAAAACTCATCCGTGCTAATGGCAATCTGTAGCATCTTTTCCAGTTGTTCTTTACCCAATTCCTCCAGCACATAAACCTGACATCTGCTAAGCAAGGCATTAATTACTTCAAAAGAAGGATTTTCGGTAGTAGCGCCAATCAAGGTTACCGTGCCGTTCTCTACCGCACCCAGCAAACTATCTTGTTGCGATTTACTAAAACGATGAATCTCATCAATAAACAAAATGGGTTGTCCGCCAATCGGTCCGCTTTTCTTAGCGGAATCAATTACCTCTCGCACTTCTTTAACCCCTGAGTTTATCGCACTCAAGGCATAAAAAGGTCGGTCTAAAGTTTTGGAAATAATGTGCGCCAACGTAGTTTTTCCCACACCCGGAGGGCCCCACAAAATCATGGAAGGCACATTGCCTTTTGCTATCAGTTTCCTTAACGGCTTGTCCTTTCCCAATATATGTTCCTGCCCGATGTATTCATCAAGTGTGTTGGGGCGAAGTCTTTCTGCTAACGGAATTTGCTGCATGCTTCAAAGGTAAAAAAGCATTCCTAAAAAAATTGCTTAATTTGTGGAAACTATTGAGCATGTTCAAAAAAATATTCATTCCAATTTTTGCTGCTACTATTTTGTTTTCATGTAGCCAAGAAGAACCCCAAAAACAACTCACTTCATTAGAAACCTTTGAGTTGATTAATACCGAAGTAAAAAGCTTTTCAGAAGCTTACATGAATCTGCAAAACGCTACTTCTACCATCGGGCATCGTTTAACGGGAACGGAAAACGGAGCAAAAGCAGAACAACTGGCGTTTGACTTATTTACCAAATACGGTTTGCAAAACGTTCGCTTTTTTGATTTTGAAGCCCGTAGCTGGTTAAGAGGTGATGTAAAGTTGGAAGTAGATGGCAACGATTTAGCCTGTGTAAGCTTGGCGCATTCACCTGTAATGATTGATACTACTGCTCAAATAATTGATTTAGGAAACGGACTACAACGCCATTTCGATAGTTTAAAAAATCAAATTGCGGGCAAGATAGTATTGATGAACATTGGCAATGAAAATGGGAGAGAGGGTGAAGAAAACCTACACCGCTCCGAAAAATCATTGTTGGCGATTGACAACGGTGCGGCAGGCATCATCTTTAAAAATCAAGTAACAGGCGAAATATTGCTAACAGGTACTGCTTCCGTTACCGGAGATTTAATTCCCATTCCTGCGGTGTGCGTTTCCTTTGAAACGGGAGAGAAGCTAAGAGAAAGCCTCAAAACCAAGCCTAACGCTATGGCGCATATTCAAATGTCCAACAAAAGCGAAATCATTAAAGCGCGAAATGTCATTGCAGAACACATCGGTACAGAATTACCCAATGAATACATTGTGGTGGGCGGACATCTTGATTCTTGGGATTTGGCAACAGGAGCCATTGACAACGGCATTGGCTCGTTTTCTATTATTGACATTGCCCGAACCTTTGCCAAGCTAAAGCTTAATACCAAAAGAAGCATTCGTTTTGTGATGTTTATGGGCGAAGAAGAAGGCTTACTCGGCTCACGTGCCTATGTAAAACACCTAAAAGAAACCAACAAACTGGCGGAAGTAAAATACATGGTAAACCTGGACATGACCGGAAACGCCAAAGGGTTTAACGCCTTTGGAAGAGAAGAAATGGTGAACTGGATGGACAGCATTGGCAAACTCATTGCGCAAGCCGATACCTTTTTTGCCAATGAAAACACCAACACTGCCGGACTGCATAGTGACCACCAACCCTTTATGATGGAAGGCATACCCGTTACCTGGCCCAATAGCAACATGAACAAAGGCGTGTACGGTTGCTACCACTCTTCTTGCGACCACTTTGATTTGGTGAAAGAAAGCGACATGGTAAACAACGTACGCTTTACAGGCATGTTTTTATACGAATTGGCCAATGCGCCAACACTACCACAACACCTACCAAGCGAAGAAGTAAAAGCCTTTTTAGAAAAACATAACCTCAAAGAAAAACTCATCCTGGGCAAAGACTGGAGATGGTAACACCTCTCTAAATCTCCCGAGTGTTCGGGACAAGTTCTCCAAAGGAGAGACTTTTTGTCAGTTCGAGTATGAGCAAAGCGAAGTATAGAGAACTAGTTAAATTGTTTCCAAAATTTTAAAGCTATCTTCAATTAATTCTTTTTGTGAGTTATCATTTTCTTTCAATAATGCTTTTTCTTCTGTTCCATTCCCAATACAAATCATATGAGCATTATCTTTAAATATGTTATTCTTATATTGTTTGATTCTAGAATCAATATTTTTATCATCTGCTATTGATAAAATAGTTTGAGTATCTGTAGGGAAATTTTCGTTTATAAAGTTCAAAATTTTAATCTTATTACCTCCTTCGATATCTTCTTTAAATACACTATCGAGTATAAAAGGCAATCTATGAATATCGCTTGTCTTTGCTAATAAATCATTGAATGCAAAATGATAGCTTAAAACTGCTAGATGTAATTGAACTCCTTGGAATGGAAAGGAAGATATTTCATAAAGCTGATAAAACCTTTCTTCTTGAAGTGATGGTAATCCGAGACTAGCATTATATTTAAAGTATTTATCTTTAAATATTTTACTTTTCTTACTTCTTTCAATAATGATTTCTTCGTCTGTTTTATAGTCTTTTAACTTTTCCTTTTCAGCTTCTAAGTCAATTGTTAATTGACCTGTTTGTTTCGTTAAATTTTCAAATAATTGAGTGTTTGCTTTACTGTCAAGATATCTTTCAAGCGTTAAACCATTTTCAGAATATTTATTAAAGGTTAGGTATGATGATTTTATATCAGCACGATGTGCTTCAATTTTTTTGTTTAAAGAATTTAGTCTTGACTGTAACTTTTTGACTTTTTCTTTTAAATCTCTTTGAAGATTTATCGTATCATTCTCCTCTTGAAAAAATGAATAAACATCTTCAATATCTGAAGGTAAAACCTGAGTACAAGTAGGACAGTTGTCTTTCCCTGGCTCCTGATTTTTATGATTACGCTTAACTTTTGAAACTACTGACAAACGTTGATTAAAGAAAGTCAATTTATTAGATTCTGAAACATAAGTGTTTTCTAAATCAAGTAAACCATCTTTCTTTTCTGAAATGTCAGATATTAGCTCGTTTGCTTTTCCTTCAAGTGTTTGGTCAATGACATGGGCAAGTTTTAGGTCTTGATTCTCTTTCTCAACGTCAGTGTAAAACCTAATTTGTTGTTGAAGTCTATTTATTTCTTTTTCAATTTTTCTTTTTTCTTCCCTGTCTACAATACTCTCTATACCTAAATAATAATCGAGAAAATCTTCTTTGAAGTTCTTATAGAAATTGAGATTACTAAATGATTTTCGAAGATAAACCCAACCAACTTCTTGAGAGACGTAATAAGGTAAGAATATAGTTTCTATTGGTGCTTCAGTTATACCACTATTAGACTCTAGTTGTAAATTGAAGTTAAAAAGATTATTAAAGAATTTTTTTAATTTAATGTGTTCAGCAGAATTATCGCTACTAATTCCATTAAACCTTAATACTTTCTCATTTTCATCTTTTATTAGAAGCGTTTCGTCTTGCCTTATAAAAACATAGTTCTTTTCTTTTCCTTTATTTTTAATTGTACAGTCAAGTCGGACAAAAATCTGTTCTGCTAAAATTTCGGTAAGTTTAATTTTGTTGTCATTTATACCGAACGCGAAAAGTATTAATTGAATTAGTGTGCTTTTTCCTGCCGTATTTTTTCCATAAATAACATTGAGTTTGTTTTTAAATTCGGTATGAAAGAATTTATTGTTTTCTTCGCTGTAAACAAGAATACTATTTATATCAAGGATTGTTTTCATAGTGTATTTTTTACTTCGATATATGCTGCTGCAATTACAGCTTTGAGTTGTAATTCAGATAGTGTTGAGGATTTTTCTCTGTTAAATTTAGAATGATAACTTGCAATACAGGTTTTATCTGTTACGTGTGATTTGAATATGTCTGTATTCTTTGATACGAAATCAAAGATCTTTCGATGCTCACTTTCATTGATGTCTTTAAATTTATCGAAGCTATTTTCATAATGTAGTTCAAACATTGTTAAATCAAATAAGTTAATATTTAATTCTTCACATAATTCATCTTTTTTTTCTCTCCAAAAATCAAATGCCTTTTTCTTATTAGTAAGTAGATTAATTATTGAGTCAATTTCGTGAGACTCAATCCTTTTTTTATTGTCACTTAATTTTGCAACGTTTCCTTGATTAAACTCATGTTCGATTTCTACTAATGCATAATAAAATGTGTGTAATGCTGCTTTATGGTCAGCTATACTATTACCAAAAACAGATATGAATTTTCCGTTTAACTGTTCTAATTGTGCTTTTGGTGTCCTACCCAAATCAACAAATCTAAAACTCAAAGTATTAAAATTTGATATATTTTCTGCTGTAAAGCTTACATCTTTGGAGCCTTTTTGAATTTCATTCTTTATATTTTGGTCTAAATCAGAATACCTGTATTGTTCAGTAGCTTCATTTACAAGACAATTATAATTCTGGCCATTAACCTTACACTTTAATTCTATTGTGTTGTTTGTAACAAAAAAGTTCTCTTGATTAAAATCTGCTATTTTAGGGTGTGGGTCATTCAAAACAGACTGACTAGCTTCAGCAATTTTTTTAATTATTTCTAAAAGACCACTGTTTGTCCATTTTGAGGACGATTTTTTAGCTTGGAATGTTTCTATTTTTGAAAGCTCAGTTTTGTCAAGGTATCCAAAAATTATGTCATCCAAATGCTCTAAAATGATAAAATACTTTTGGTTTTTTAGTTGATTATATTTTTCAAGAAACAAATAAATAGTGCAATTTTTTTGAAAGTCCATCCCTATATTAGCATGTACCCCTGCATTTATTTCTTGATTTTTAATGCTTACCATTTATGGTTCTCTAAGGTTTGAGTCAAAAAATAATTGGAACTTAATATACTGGTTTTTAATCAAACCAATTATTGAATTCGATGCAATTTACCTTCTTCCCCCTAATTTTCAAAACCTTAACATCAAAATAGGTATTTATACTTAGTTTCTTAAAGGGCTGTTTTTGGTTTGTAAATGTCCATTTTGCTAGTGTAAGTATCCATTTAGGAGCTGTAGGTGTCGTTCTAGCGTCTGCAAGTGTCGTCCTAGCGGCTGCAAATGTTGTCCTAGCGAGTGTAAGTGTTAATAAATACGCTGTATCATGAAATCTTGGCAGTGTAAACTGCAATCTTGTCATTGTAAGTGTTCGTCTAGAAGCTGCAAGTGTCGTCCTAGCGACCCAAATGCCAATTACATGACCCAAAGGGTCAATTGATAAGCGTTAACGATTAGTTTCAGCGGAGAAAAGGCGTATTTACTTCCTTCTCTTTTTAGAATTGCCGGTTTCTTTGTGTCTTACAAACACCAAACGGTTTTTACCTTTGGGGTTTTCACGGTGTTCCAGCTCAAAATCCGCCAATGATTTAATCAAAAGCGTCAGTTTTTGAAAACCGTAGTTTCTAGAGTCAAAGTTAGGTTGTTTCTTTTGTATTAAATTGCCCACATCCGCCATATATGCCCAGCCTTCTTCATCGGAAAGGTCGTCAATGGATGTAGAAATCAGCTTTATTTCTTTTTGGGTAATCTTATCTATGCTGTCTTTTACGCTTTGCTTTTCCGTACCGCTTTCCTTTTTACCCGATTGTTGCTTTAGTATTTCTACATAAATAAACTTGTCACAAGCCACAATAAACGGAGTAGGGGTTTTACGCTCTCCAATGCCTATTACTTGCATTCCGGCTTCACGTAATCGGGTAGCCAGTCGGGTAAAGTCGCTGTCACTGGAAACTAAGCAAAAACCGTTTACCTTACCGGAGTATAATATGTCCATGGCATCAATAATCATAGCAGAATCGGTTGCATTTTTACCCGTAGTATAGCCGTATTGCTGTATGGGAGTTATGGCATTTTCCAGTAATAGGTTTTTCCATTTCGAAAGGTGAGGTTTGGTCCAGTCGCCATAAATACGCTTAATAGTTGGGTTGCCGTACTTGGCTATTTCTTCCATCATTTCTTTTACATGAGCAGAAGGTATGTTGTCGCCATCAATCAAGACGGCTATATTTAAATTCATAAGGTTTGTTGTTGTATTAAATTACTATAAAGGTAGCTAAATTTACTTAGTACTAAGGAATAAGCCAACGTGAAGCCCTAAATCTTGCGCCATATCAGTGGCAACTGCTACATTGCTTTCGTCCATTCGTGTTTCATCATTAGGCTTCATTAACCAAAACTCTTTCGATTCAATTAAATTAGCGTTTCGTTTGTTAATCGCTTTTTCTAACAGCCTTTTGGCTCTAGCAGTTGAACCAGAGCCCAGCGTAAGGGCTACTACATTTTGGTTTGCTAAATCTGGATAATTGGCAATGAATTTTGTGGTTTTCCAATCGGGAGCCCAATTGTATGTATTGGCGCAAAATACGATTAAATCATAGTCTTGTTTGGTATCAATACCTTCGTAATCCAAGCTGGCTAATTGGCTGTAAAACCCTGTTTCTTTTAAACCTTCGGCAAACGCATGACATACTTGCTCATCTAAGTTGTAAATAGGGTCAGGATTGTAAACAATTAAGGCAGTGTAAGTGGAAGTTTCACTACCTAAACTCAGAGCCCTATCGTTTCCGCTGTTGTTAGCCCAAATGGTAAGCACCATCCAAAAAAGGATGATTCCAATGAAGAGATATCCCCATTTTTTAAGCTTTTTGTTCATTCTCTTTATCAATATTAAGATGCGGAATTCTTACAATTTCAAAGGTGTTAGAGGCAAGGGTTACTTTTCCGTTTGTTTTTATAAACTCTTTCCCTATGTGTTCATTTAAAAGATGTTTGGTAGCTCTTCTTTTTTTGTAATCTACAATGTAACGCAAGTTTAACTGAATCCAATTATCTGTCATCGTAATGGCCAATGTTGGGTCAACTACAGCATCTTCAATGTAATATTTGTTTACCACATCTTTCCATTGTGCAATAGACTTTCTTACGTATTCAGATAAAACTTCTTGAGCAACATCAATTACTATTTTTTTAGCTAACTCAACATCAGAGCCATACCTTATGGGTAAGTTAAATTCATCCCATACAAAAGGAAAATCTTGCGAATAGTTATAAATAGGCCCTTTAAATACAAACGAATTACTTATTTTCACAATACGTCCGCTGTAATTATCACTTGAAACCCATTCTCCTATTTCCATCATAGTAGTATAAATGCTATCTATGTCTATTACATCTCCCTTAATGCCATTTATTTGAATACGGTCACCTGGTTTATATACTTTAACAAAGAAGATGTAAAACGAACCCGCTACACTTAAAATTAATTCTTGTAAAGTAATAGTAATGCCCGCAGTAAGTAAGCCAATAGCTAGTGCAAAATCTTTAATGTTTCCTGTAAAATAGGAGATAGACATTAAAACGATTAATATATACCCAAATACCTCAATCCCTTTTTGAGATTTATAACGAATATTATTGTCGGGTAAACTTCTTCTAAGAAATACTCTAACAATAGATATAACTGAAAAGATAACTATCACCCAAGTGATATACTTTATTACCGATGTTGCAATAGGGTGTAGGGTAGTCCATTGACTAATTGATTCAAATATATCCATAATTGAGGCAAATCTAGCTTTAATAGACTGCTTAAATGATGATGATTGTCAGTAATAGACCTGATTTATTACGAAATCTGGCTTTTAAGTAAACCATAATACAGCACATCAATGTAATTCCCTCCACTGGTCTTAAAGTCTTCTCTTAGCTTTCCTTCTACTTGAAAATGGTTCTTTTCTGCTACTCTTTTACTGGCTATGTTTTCTTCTGCAATTCTCAAATAGAGTTTATTTAAACCTACTTCATTAAAAGCAAAATCAGTAATAAACTTTAACGCCTTTGAAGTAATTCCCTTGCCTTCATACTCATGGTCAATAAAATATCCACACTCTGATTTAAGTACTTTCCAATCTATATTCTTTAAAAAGATAGTGCCAATAACTTTACTTTTATCCTTAATCAGAAAAGAATAAAATGCTTTAGCTTTTCGCATTTTAATTTTCTCTTTCACAAACTTTCTGGTCTTCTTGCAATCTGTGGTAGAGCTTGTGGTTAAAGGAAAATATTCTGCAATTCGTTTTCTATTTTCGTTAACAAACAAATAATAATGCTGCACATCTTTAATGGTAATAGGAGATATGGTAAAATTGTTAAAATCCATAAATGATGTTGTAAATGTAAAAAGCAAAACCCCCAGCTATGCTGAGGGCTTTAACTAAAAGAATTATTCTTCTTTAAAATCGGTTCGGTTAGGCGTATAAGGTACTTTGTTGTCGTTCAATACCTTTTCTAATTCTTTTACTCCTTTTGCCACTTCTTCCAATTTGGTTTTTGTTCCGCTCATTTCATCTTTTGCAATGGCTAAATTAGTTTTTGCAGAACCGGTAGGAGCAGAGCGGCTTCCCCATAAATACCATACAGAAGTTTCTACACGCTCAAACAAACTAGGATAGGTTTCTACTTCTTGCTTTCCAAGTTCACTATTACCGTAAAGTTCAATACCTACATTGTGCAGCTTATCCTTCAAATCTTTTACTTTTCCGTAAAGCTCTATGCTAAGTGTAGGGTATTCAATAATTGCCTGCTCAATGTATTTTAGCTTATTCTGATTTTCTTCTTTCAACGAACTTAACGCTCTTAACTGTCTTCTGGCTTCGCCTAAATCATCAATAAATAGTTTTTGTGATGCTCTGTCGGCAGCAGGTAATGTAGCGTTGTTTAGCATTTCAATTTCAAACGGAACGGCATCAGTTAATTTGGTTACTTCTTTTCCGTCTATTTTATACACCATAGCGGTATATTTTCCAGGTAAAGCCAAATAACCCTCATCAGCCGATTCATATCTTCCCGGCTCTTTTTTATTGAGGTAAATAGCGGTAGTAGTTACCTCTCTGAAATCCCAGGTAACTTTATTAATTCCCGGAGAAGCGCCCATTTCAATTTTCTTAACCGTTTCACCTTTGTCATTATTAATTACCAATAACAACTTAGGTTTTTCATCTCTTGCTTCTGCAATTAATTCCTCTCTTGTAGGGTATTTTATTTGCTGATTGGCTTCTTTAGCCTTTTTCTCTGCTTCTTGTCGTTTCTCTTTCAGCGTTTTGTAATCTGCCGTTAAGTAAACGTAAAAGTTAGCACCTACTGGCGGGTTATCAGCCGTATAATACGATTCCCCTTGGTTAGATTTTTTTCTTCCACCCAGCGGACTAGACTCAATAAACATCAATGATTTCTTCACAGGGAAGATATGCGCTTCTTTAGCCAATACTTCATCCGTTACTGTTCTCAAAGGTGAATAATCATCCAGTACATAAAAACCTCTACCGAAAGAAGCCAATACTAAATCATTTTCTCTTTGTTGAATTTCCATGTCTCTGATAGCAATGGTAGGCAATCCTGCTTTAAGTTGAACCCATTTATTACCGCCATCTTTCGTAAAGAAAACGCCAAACTCAGTTCCCACAAAAAGTAAGTCAGGGTTTACATGGTCTTGCTCAATACAATAAACAGTTCCTTTAGCAGGCAGGTTTCCGCTGATAGATGTCCAGCTGCTTCCTTTGTCTGTACTCTTTAAAATGTACGGTTTAAAGTCTCCGTTTTTATGATTGTTAAATACGGCAAACACTACATTCGCATCATGCTTAGATGCTTTCAATTGATTCACGTATGTTTTATCAGGAATTCCGGGAAATGAACTTATTTTTTTCCATGTACCGCCTGCATTTTCGGTTACATGAACCAAGCCGTCATCCGTTCCAATGTATAATAAATTTTCTTGCTTTGGAGATTCGTCAAGCGCAACAATATTTCCGTAAATGGTAGTTGATTTGTTCTTCATCACCACATCAGGGCTTTGAATTTTACCCATCACAGGAATTAAGTTTCTGTCAATTTGACGAGTCATATCACCACTAATCACTTTCCATGAATCACCCATATCATCACTTCTGAATACTTGGTTCGCACAGAAATAAAGTCGTTTATGGTTATGTGGACTTATCAATAATGGTGCGTCCCAGTTCCATCGGTAAGCAGGTTCACCTTTACCCGGCATCGGCTGTATACCCACTGACTCACCACTTTTCTTGTCATATCTTACAATCCAGCCGTATTGTGCTTGTGCATAAACAATATTTGGGTCAACTGGGTCTATTTGAGATTCAAATCCGTCACCGCCATTGGTAATATACCAGTCAGAGTTTACAATGCCTGCAGCATTGGTAGTTCTGGAAGGTCCGCCCATACTGTTGTTATCTTGCGTTCCGCCATAAATATTATAGAAAGGCGTAGCTTGGTCAACGGCAACTTTATAAAACTGTGTAATAGGTAGATTGGCTTTATACTGCCAGTTTTTAGCAGCATCCCAGGTTTCATATAGTCCTCCGTCACATCCAACTAGCCAATGGTTGGCATCGTTGGGGTCTTGCCACATACAATGATTATCCACATGCTTACTCTTTTCTCCTGTCATCTTAAAAGTCTTGCCACCGTCTTCTGTATGGTGCAACCAGGTATCCATAGAGTAAACTTTATTTACGTCAAACAAATCACAATACAGTTCTTGGTAATAATTTCCACTGGTAGAGTGGTCGCTTTGTTTTACCCAGCTTGCTCCTCTGTCAGTAGATTTGTAAAAACCGTCTTTATTGTCAGATGCTTCCACAATAGCGTAAAGTACATCAGAGTCAATAGGGGAAATGGCTAAACCAATTCTTCCTAAATCAGTTTTTGGTAAACCGGTATTGATTTTCTTCCAGGTTTTTCCACCGTCAGTTGATTTATGTAAGCCTGAACCCGGACCACCGCCAACATAAGTGAATACATGTCTTCTTCTTTGGTGAGCCGAAGCGTAGAGTACCTGTGGATTTTTCGGATCCATAATTAAATCTGCAAAACCCGTATGCTCATCTACAGATAAAATTTTGTTCCATGTTTCGCCACCGTCAGTAGTTTTGTAAATTCCTCTGTCACCGCCTTCTTTCCAAAGTGGGCCGTAAGCTGCAACATATACTACATCAGAATTATTTGGATGAACAATAATTTTAGAAATGTGTTCTGACTCTTTTAAGCCCATATTTTTCCAGCTTTTTCCGCCATCTTCAGATTTATATACTCCATCACCATAAGCCACACTTCTTTGGTTGTTATTTTCTCCCGAACCAACCCAAACAATATTAGTATTACTTGGGTCAATGGTTACACAGCCTGTTGAATAAGAACCTTCACCATCAAAAATAGGAGAGAAGGTAGTTCCGGCATTTTCTGTTTTCCAAACACCACCCGATGCAACCGCTAAATAATACTCCGAATGATTATTAGGATTAACGGCAATGTCTGCAATTCTCCCTGACATTAATGCAGGACCAACACTCCTGAATGCTAAGCCTGAAAATGTTCCGCTGTTCCACTTGTCACCTTCATTAGCGCCTGAGGATTTCTTTTTTTGTGCGCTTAATGAAAGCGTACTAATAATAATAACTGATAGTAAGAGTTTAATTTTTTGCATGATTTAATTTTAAAGAAGATAAATGTAATAAATACTCATAATGCTCAAAAGAATAGAACAGCTTTTTACATGAGCGGCAATTTAATCGAAACAAAATATTACCATATGAGTATAATTAATATAAAATACCTAACTTTGTAGGTACAAACCAAAAGATTATGAAAAAGATTGTTGTAAATATTCTTTTTTCAGTGTTAGTATTAGCGGGTGTGGCTCTTGTGTTTGATGCCTGTTCTTCCAGTAAAGGTGCGAAAGTAAACTCTACCGGAAAAATTGGTAATCAAAAGCATAAAAACAGCCATGTTTGGGGAAAGTAGTTAGCGTTTAACTAGTTTCTTTACGATACTCTGTTTACTGTTACTTATCTCTAACAGGTAGACTCCTTTACCTAAAAATTGAACATCAATTTCTTTTACTTCGTTATTGAAGTAGATGTTTTGATTTAGTATTTCCTGACCCAATAATCCAAAGACTCTTAGTTTATGGTTTCCAACTAAATCTGTTTTGAGATAAAGCATGTCATTAAAAGGATTTGGATAGATGGAAACTTGGTTGGAGGATAATTCATTTATGGCATTTCCAAAACTAACTGTAAAACTTATAGTGTCACTACAACCTACAGAGTCGGTTACAATTAAAGTATAGACTCCCGGTGCTAAGCCGGAAATGTCTTCAGTAGTATCACTGGTTGACCAAATATAGGAAACAGGTCCTTTGTTTCCGTTTACTGTAACATCAATACTTCCGTCATTACTACTAGAAGTGGTGCTATTTGTAATTTGACTAGTGATAAAGAATTTACAAGTGTCTAAACAAAATAATTGAGTGTCTGTAGTAGTTGTAAAGTTGGTGTCAAAAGCCAAGGTGTCTCCATTCAAATCATTGGTAAGTAAATAATATCCTTTGCCGTATGCACAACACATTCCGTCTCCAACGGCATCTTTAATAACAAATTGGTAACATTCATTAGCTAAACATATAGAGTGGACAAGGGTTTCTCCCCCTATTTTGTTTTCATAAGGCCCTCCGGAATGAACTACTTGATTTTGGTTGTCAATAATTGCCCATGACGTTTCAGAACCATAATCATCTGTTCGAACGGTTAAGGTTAGGTTATTTGGTTGATCATTGGTAAAAAAGCTTTTTATAATGGTGTCATTAAAATTATTCTGGTCTGTATTGCCGTTGGGACCGGATGTATAAACTTTTAAAATATGATTGCCTCCCACTGTATGAATTTTAGGAAGTGATAAAGTGTTTACTGCGTAAGAACGCAAAGCACCTGCCCATGCAATAAATTGTGTGGGGTTGTTATCCAACTGATAAAAAATAGTGAGTGTTTTTAAGGTATCGGCACCAAAATTTCTAAAAGAAATAATAGGTGAAATCGAATCTTTACAAGAGTATGCCTCAATATTAGTAAGCGTAAGCATAGCAGCATCTCTTAATTTGGATGGCGTTGTTGGGCTATATGGGTCAAGTATTTTTGTTCCGGTAGAATCAGGGTCTAGCCAATATTTTAATTGTCTGGTGGTGTCGTTCACTAAATCCCATGAAAGAGAAAATTTACCATAGTAGTCTTGAAAATCATTTCCGCAAGCTGCATTTCCGCCATGTAATTGACCGGTAATTCTATGGTTATGGTCAAATAATGGAGAGCCTGAAGAAACAGGTTCGGTTGTACCTAAATCCCAGTCTTTTACTTTCCAGTGGTCATTTCCCGGGTTATAATAACCAGAAGAAACAGCCGGATCATAATCATGTGATATTTTTTTTACATCACCTCTTGGGTGATGAATTCCTGTGGAAGAGTAAGACGCTAATGTATCAGCGTTCCATCCTGCATAAAAAGGATTGTAAGATAATGGGGGAGTGGAATTAAGTTTTACCAATATAAAATCAGAAGTGGTATTGGATGCTTTTATTTGACAACCGCTAATGGTTTGAGTGGTGTTGCCGTCTATACTTGTTCCACATTGTGCGGAAAAGTAGTTAAACATAAAAATGGAGTTTGCTCCAACTGAACAATGAAATGCAGAAAGTACGTAAGGCGTACCGTCATTTTTAGTATTGTTAACTAGTGCGCCTGAACAATATCTTGTATTACTAGAGGTTAAAAGCATCACCACAGACCTTGCATCATCTTGCCATAAAGTAGAATCGCAAACAACATTTCTGTTACAAAAACCTGATGCACCAAAATTTTTAAGCCCTGACTTAAGAGAACGATATCCATGTACAATACCATTAATTATAATTTCAGAAGTTTCTTTGTTGTCAGCAGGTATTTCATATTGAAGAATGATTTTATCACTATATACTAAGTTGGTGGCAAATGTTCCGTCTTTGGAGTTGTTTTCTGAAGTAAAAGCACCTAAAACTTCTCCTTTCTTTTCATCGAAAATGAATAGTTTGGCTTTTGGTGCTAATTTAAACTTACTATAATTTAGGTTAATGGAAACAGCATTGGGAGAACTAATCTCAAGTTTACAAATAAGTGTATTTCCGATAACATCCCATCTTCCTTGTGATAACACATCAAGTTGAGTTGGAATTTCTACTCCAAACCTCCATGGAATATCTTTTTGACTATCTGTTATGGCATCTTCTGCAATAAGCTCATTTAAGTTGCTTATCCCTTCGGTATGGTATTGATTTGAAGGAAGTGAGTTGATTAAAGGCTGTCCGCCTTGGCTAATCTGTCCAAAAGCAAAAATGGAAATAATAGAAAAAAGAAAAATCGAAAGTAACCTCATTATTTGTTATACATCAATGTATTACCAAAGTTACTTAATTGTAGTTTAATTTGTTTCAATTCTGGAAAATCTTTTTCTAAGGTCGAAACATCAAATATGATAGTTTTAGTAATATACTGCTCGCATTCGTCTCCATTATTTTCATGTGTTAAGAATATATTTAGAATAGGAGGTATGCTTTTACTCATCATTTTGTTATGATAAAGATTAAACTCATGCTCTTTACACCCGCCACTATAAGCAATGGTTATATGAAGTTGGTTTCCGGACAATTCGGCATTTTCAATATCGTAATGTTCGCCTAATATATCCGGCATTAGTTTAGGGTTGTAGCTAAGTTGCTTTATCTCCAATTGATTACTTTTCTTTTCCTCAGGTTCCGGTTCAAAAACTTCTTCTGGTTTGTTTTCACTAACTATAACCGTGCTTTCATTTTTTTGAGTAGAGGTGGAGTTAGTTTTTTCTCCATTTTCTAAAACTTCTTTACTACCATTACAAGATATAAGTGCTAGGCTTATCAAGCTTATGGCCACATTCGCTACAAAATTTCGCTTTTTCATCTTTAATTTTTGTGTTACAATTTGTACATGTTTGGTTTAAGTTTTGTTGTTCTCTTTTTGAATTACTGATGGCAATATCAGCAGTAATTAAACCTGTAGGTACAGCAATTATGCCATAACCCACAATCATCATTAATGCGGCAATAAACTGACCGATAGGAGTCTGTGGAGCAATATCTCCGTATCCAACAGTTGTGATAGTTACAATGGCCCAATACACCGCTCTAGGAATACTGTGAAATCCGGCAGAAGGCCCTTCAATGACGTACATAATTGAACCAACAATAATGGTAAGTATGAAGACAAACCCCAGAAATACAAATATTTTAACTCTACTGGATAGTATGGCTCTAAGAAGAGAGTTTGCTTCTCCCATATAGCGAACTAGCTTTAGTATTCTAAACACTCTGACTAGTCTTATGGCTCTTATTACCGATAGGCTTTGCGAACCAACAATAAAAAAGCTTAGATAGGTAGGTAAGATGGAAAGTAAGTCAATGATTCCAAAAAATGAAAATATGTATTTTTTAGGTTTTGTTAAAACATAAATTCTTGTTGCGTATTCTATAGTAAAAAGAATAGTAATTGTCCAGTCAAGAATTCTTAAAGCCAGTCCATACTGTTCTCTAAATTCTTTTACACTTTCCAGCATTACATCAGCAACACTTATAAGTATTAAAATAAGCAATACGATGTCAAAAAGCTTTCCTGCCGGTGTGTCGGCTTCATAGATAATGTTGTATAGCCTTAATTTTTCAGGCTTAACATCTACTTTTTCAGAAATATAGTTTTGCTTGTATGATTGAATGAATTTATTTGCCATTGGACTTAACAGTCTCTTTCTTCCACTAGTTTGCCATTTTGATCATAGTACTTCCAATTTCCTTCTTTAATACCATGCTCATAACTCCCTTCTGATTCTATTTGTCTTGAAACATCATTGTAATAATACCTCCAATATCCATCTTTTTGGCAATCTTGATAATCACCTTCTTCCTTTGTCAACCCATTATCATAATAGAGCTTCCAAAACCCGGTTATTTTTCCATTTGCAAAATTTCCTTCTTTTAGAATATTTCCGTTTTCATAATAAAATTTCCAAAAGCCTTTTTGCACTCCATTTTCGTAAATCCCTTCACTTTCTTTTGTTTTTCCATCACTATGATAGTTAGTCACAAAACCATTAATACTGTCATTTACGTTCTTGCTGTAACATTGTATTGAGGCTGTATCAATTTCTTTTGAACAATCAATCTTCTTTTCTTTTTTACAAGAAAAGAGCATCATAAATAAACTAATTGTAAATAGTAGGCGTCTCATTATTAGACAAATTTACACAATAACTATTAATTCGGTTATTTTCAATTATTTCTTCTTCTCAATAAGTTTCTGTAGCTCATACATTTCATCTCTTAGTCTGGCTGCTTCAATGAAATCAAGCTCTTTTGCTGCTTTTTCCATTTGTTTTTTGGTTTGTTCAATGGCTTTTTCCAGTTGAGGGGCACTCATGTATTGTAAAACAGGTTCTGCAGCTATGTTGAATTCAGTAGGTTCGTTATATGCTTTACTTCCTCCGGCATTAGTTGCCACTCTGGTTTGTTCTAGAATTTGTTGCTTACTCTTTTTTAATGCTTGAGGAGATAAATTATGTTTAGTGTTGTATTCTATTTGTTTGGTTCTTTTTCTTTCTGTTTCCTCAATGGTTTTTTTCATGGAATCAGTCATTTTATCTGCATACAAAATGGCTTTTCCGTCAATATGTCTGGCAGCTCTTCCTATGGTTTGAGTAAGAGATTTAAAGTTTCTTAAAAATCCTTCTTTATCAGCATCTAATATTGCCACTAACGAAACTTCCGGTAAATCTAATCCCTCTCTAAGTAAATTAACTCCTATTAAAACGTCAAATAAGCCTAATCGTAAATCTCTTAAAATTTCAACTCGTTCTAAGGTATCAACCTCAGAATGAATATACCTACATCTTACTCCGGCCTTTTCTAAAAAGGTGGTTAGTTCTTCTGCCATTCGCTTAGTTAGAGTGGTAACCAGAATTCGTTCGTCAATTTCAGCTCTTTTGGTTATTTCTTCTAACAAATCATCAATTTGATTTAAACTTGGACGAACTTCTATAATTGGGTCTAACAAGCCTGTTGGTCTGATAACTTGCTCTACAATTACGCCTCCGCTCATTTGTAGTTCATATTCGGAAGGAGTTGCGCTTACATAAAGTACTTTGTCCTGTAAGCCTAAGAATTCTTCAAATTTCAGCGGTCTGTTATCTAAGGCAGCAGGCAATCTAAATCCATATTCTACTAGGTTTTCTTTTCTTGAACGGTCACCCCCATACATTGCACGAACTTGTGGAACAGTTACATGGCTTTCATCAATTACCATTAAATAATCTTCGGGAAAGTAGTCTAATAAACAATATGGTCTGGAGCCTGCAGGTCGTCCGTCAAAATATCTTGAGTAATTCTCTATTCCTGAACAGTAACCAAGTTCTCTTATCATTTCAAGGTCATAAGTTACTCTATCTTCTAACCGTTTTGCCTCCAAGTGTTTTCCTACTTCTTTTAGATAGTCCACTTGCTTAACCATGTCTTGTTGTATTTCAAAAATAGCTTCATGCATAGTTTGTTGGTTAGTAACAAAAATATTGGCGGGATATATGGTAAGCGCATCCAAATTATTCATTCTATTTCCATTCAATGGGTCAAATGAATAGATTTCTTCAATTTCATCTCCCCAAAAAACTATTCTATAAGCTATTTCAGTGTATGCAGGAAAAATATCTACCGTATCACCATTTACTCTAAAATTTCCTCTTTGAAAATCAGCGGTAGTTCTTGAATAAAGTGCCGTAACAAATTGGTGAAGTAACTTATTTCGACTAATTTTTAAGTTTTTAGTAATTACAATTACATTTCCTTGAATGTTTTCGGGATTACCAATACCGTAAATACATGAAACGGATGAAACAACAATAATGTCTTTTCTTCCTGAAAGAAGCTCTGTAGTTGCGCTTAATCTAAGTTTTTCAATTTCATCATTGATAGATAAGTCTTTTTCAATATAAGTATCTGTAACCGGAAGGTATGCTTCAGGCTGATAGTAGTCATAATAAGAAACAAAATACTCTACAGCATTTTCAGGAAAAAACTGTTTTAATTCACCATATAGCTGTGCGGCTAAGGTTTTATTGTGACTTAAGACAAGAGTAGGTTGTTTAATTTCTTTAATAACGTTGGCTACCGTAAACGTTTTTCCTGAACCCGTAACCCCTAAAAGGGTTTGGTGTTTTTCTCCGGTTTCGTAGGCACTTACAATTTGCTTGATGGCTTCGGGTTGGTCTCCGGTGGGGATAAATTCGGAAGTAAGTTTAAATTCCATTTGGCAAAGATAAGAAGTGCTTTAATAAAAAAGGGAAGCATTTGCTTCCCTTTTAAGAGGTGTTTATAATTCAGCTATTTAATCACATTTACTTTAACTACTTTGCTAATTTCATCATTAGAAATTTTAACAAAATAGTTTCCTTCCGTCCATGTACTTGTATTTATTTTAATAGCATTATTCATAGAGTTGGAATAAACTATCTTTCCTAGATTATCAAATACACTAATAGTAGTTGGTAAAGCAGTGTTAACTTTAATGTTTAACTCATTTACCACAGGGTTGGGATAAACTTGATAGCCATTTTCTTTATCAATAGAATTTATACCATTAACTGCATTTATGTTTTGACCAGAAAAGTTATTACCACAACCGTTATTTACAATCAATGATACAAAGTAATTTCCTCCGGTTGCATAAGTATGTGTAGGGTTTAGTTGAGTTGATGTTTGATTGTCTCCGAAATCCCACAATACGCTATTTGGAGTAGGAGTAGTGGTGCAAGTAAAATTGTATTGTAAATTAGTGTTGTTAAACGTAAATGAAGAAACAGGTAATTGGTAAGTTACAGTTTGTGTGTCAACATCTCCGCAAACATCTCCATACCAAGAACGCATGGTATCATACAACATTACATTATAATCTTGGTTAACAGCGTAAGTGTGAGTGGTGTCGTCACTTATTACTAATGGACTTCCATCCGCAAAATCCCACCATGCCCTTTGAGAACCATTGTATTTCTCTTGATTATAAACCCTAGAAGTAATTAATGGGGAGGAACTTTTGAATTTAGTTGGTGTTCCTGCAGATACGCATGAAGAGTCAGTAACAAATTTTGCCTCAGCATTAAAGCTTACAATAGGCTCATAAATTGCATCAGCATTAAAAGGTACTGTTCCAACAGTAACATTTTGGCTCCTAGACCAAGAGCTGCCAATAAGTAATGATGCTCTCCATTCATTATTTCCATTCATAGCAGTCCAGCTATTACAATACATTACTAAGTTTTTATTGCTTAAATTATAAACGGCTAATGTGTATGCTTTACCTGTAAAATTTACTGGTGTTGCAAAACGAGCTGTATATAGACTGTTTGCACTGAAATAACTTTGGTAGCCCGGTTGAACATAAATTGTATCAGTAGCATATACCGGCTGAAGAGGTGCAGAGTCAGGTCGAGCATCAAACATATAGCAAATAAGCTTAATAGTTGTTGCAGAGTCATTATAACAATGGAATTTAAACCCATGAATGGTCATTGGTTGACCAGCTTCAAAATATTGAGCAATTGCTCTAGCAGATGTGGTATTATTAACAATTACACCGCTATATGAAGTTCCTTTTTGATGAAGGTATCTAACGGTATCTATACAAGTGGAAGATTTCTGATTGCTTGTTTTTTTAGTTATGGCCTCATCCGGTAATCTAGGGAACTCAACATTTGCCGGTAAAACGCTGTATTTTTGCTGAGCAAAAACAAAGCTTAAACAAGTTATAAAGCTTAAAAAAAGTAGTGTTTTTTTCATGTCAATGTGGTTTGGTTTTGCGCTAAATTAAGATTAAAGTTTTAATCTGTCAATTTCAATTTAGATGAAATTTTTTATTTCGGAAAGAACTTGAGGGTGTATGTGTTTATTTCCTGCAAGTATTTGTTTGCCAAATATGTAGTTGTCTTTATTTTCAAAATCAGAAACCATTCCTCCTGCTTGATTTACAATTAATGCTCCTGCTGCCACATCCCAAGAATTTAGGTTGCTTTCATAGTACGCATCAAATCTACCACATGCAGTGTAAGCTAAATCAACAGCGGCTGAGCCAAATCGCCTAACACCTCTAGTTTTTGTTAACAAGCTTCCTAAAATTTTTAAATAATTCTCTTGCTGACTAAAATCGTCATAAGGAAACCCTGTGGCAATAAGGCTATCTTCCAGATGGCTTGTGTTTGTGACTTTAATTTCTTTTTGATTCAATTTTGATGTTGTTTCAATGTGAGCCGTAAAACATTCATCCTGATTGATTTCATAAACAACACCTAAAATCGTTTCATGACCTTTGTTTAGTGCAACTGATATGGAATAGCATGGTAATTGGTGAATGAAGTTAGTTGTTCCATCAAGTGGGTCAATAATCCAATTATATTCTTTTTTATCCTGAGCAATGGTTTCTTCTTCAGTAATAAAACCTGCCTCTTTCAATACCTTACTTAATCCTTCTACTAATATTTTTTCGCTGGTTTTATCTACATAGGTAACTAAGCTATTTAAGGATTTAATTTCAATATCAGATTGATTGATTTTTGCTTTTTTAATATAGTCTCCTGCTTCTAATACAATTTCTGTAGTTTGATTCAGTAAATGGTCTAAATTCATATTACCACAGGTTCGTTAACTTTTGCAGAATATACTTGTTCTGCGTCAAAATCTTCCAAAGAAACATTTTGTAGCGTATTACAAAGAGAAGAGTCATACGCTGTTTTTACTTTGATGTAGTTTTCGGTAAAGCCATGAAGAAAGCCTTCATTATTGTCACTTTCCCATAACACTACATGAGAAGTGTTTTTATTTTCTTGATAGAAGTAATTTTTCTTTTTGTGAGACAAAATATGAAGCATTTTACTTCTTTTGCTCCTGGTATGCATCGGCACTATGTCTTCTTGAATTCTAACAGCTGTTGTATTATCTCTTTCTGAGTAAGGGAAAACATGTAAGTAGGAGATGTCTAAATCATTTAAAAAGTTATATGTTTTTAAAAACTCATCTTCTGTTTCACCCGGAAAACCCACTATCACATCAACTCCAATACAACAATTGGGAATTAGTTGTTTAATTTTTTCAATTCTGTTTTTGTATAAATCAGACTTATATCGCCTTCTCATTTTTTCAAGAATGAAGTCACTTCCAGACTGAAGAGGTATGTGAAAATGCGGAACAAATTTTTTAGAATGGGCAACAAATTCAATAATTTCATCATTCAATAAATTAGGTTCAATAGATGAAATTCTAAAGCGTTCAATGCCTTCTACTTTATCTAACTCTTTTATTAAATCTAAAAATGTTTCGTTAGTTCCTTTTCCAAAATCACCAATGTTTACACCTGTTAATACCACCTCCTTAACATTAGTTTGGGCAACTTCATTGGCTACTTTTAAAGTTTCTTCAATTGAATTGCTTCTGCTTCTTCCTCTGGCTAAAGGAATGGTGCAAAACGAGCAAAAATAATCACAGCCATCTTGCACTTTAAGAAATGAACGAGTCCTATCTCCTTTAGAATATCCGGGAACAAATTCTTTTACGTCTTTAATTTCTGAATGAAAAATTTCAGTTCTGTTTTTCTTGTCAAACGTTTCAAGATGTTCCAGTAGCTTAAATTTATCTGCTGCACCTAAAACAATATCAACGCCTTTTATAGAAGCAATTTCTTGAGGTTTAAGCTGAGCATAACATCCCATAACCGCAATAAAAGCATTCGGATTGTGTTTAAGCGTTTTGTTAACTAATTGTCGGCACTTTTTATCGGCATTATCGGTAACCGAACAGGTGTTAATGATAACTACATCGGGAGAATCAGAAAGCTCAACTCTGGCAAACCCCTTTTCTTCAAATGTTCTTGCAACAGAAGAAGTTTCAGAAAAGTTTAATTTGCAGCCAAGAGTATGAAAAGCAACTTTCTTATACGGATTCATGGCTGCAAAGGTAAGATTATTAGTAATAACCCAATGTTTACGGTGTTAAAAAAACTGTTGACAAAGGCTTTTGCTTCATTTACTAATTGGCTATATTTATACTGATATTTCGGAAAATATTAATGAAATGAAAAGAATAGGGGTATTATTTATTTTGACATGGGTGTTGTTTGGTTGTTCAGCAGAAAAGAAACATAAACATTCCGATAAATTTATTTTTACATATAACGAGCCGGCAGGTATAACTTCTCTTGATCCTGCATTTTGTTCCAGCTTAGAAAATATTAGAGCCGTAAATCAACTATTTAACGGTTTGGTACAAATGAATGACGAACTTAAGGTACAACCTTGTATCGCTAAGAGTTGGGAATTATCTGAAGATGGAAGGGTTTATACTTTTCATTTACGAGATGATGTTTATTTCCATGACCATGAAATGTTTCCAAATGGGAAAGGAAGAAAGGTTGTAGCACAAGATTTCTTTTATTCTTTTTTTAGAATCATTGACCCAAAAACGGCTTCAACGGGAGCTCAGTGGATTGTTAAATTACTTGATGATAGTGATGAAGCCGATGGTATTGGTTTTAAAGCAGAAAACGACTCTACGTTTAAAGTTTACTTAAAAGCACCTTTTTTACCGTTTTTAGGAATGCTAACCATGCAATATTTTTCTGTTGTGCCTAATGAGGTTATTGAGCATTATGGCTCAGACTTTAGGAGAAATCCAATTGGAACAGGACCGTTTATATTTAAAGAATGGGTAGAAGGCGGAAAACTAATTATGCTAAAAAATTCAAATTACTTTGAAGTGGATTCTACAGGTTATCGCTTGCCTTACGCAGATGCGGTAAATGTATTATTCATTAAAGATGAAGAAATTGCTTTTCATGAGTTTTTAAAAGGCGGTTTAGATATGCTAAACGGCTTGAACGGTGAGTACAGAAATCAAATATTAGACAAACAGGGAAATTTACTTCCAGAGTATGAAGATAAAATTAGCTTACTTTCAATACCTTTCTTAAATACAGAATATCTTGGGTTTATGGTTGACCCGGAAATGGAAGAATTTAAAAATAGCCCTATTCAAAATAAAAAAATACGACAAGCTATTAACTATGGTTTTGACAGAGTGAGTATGGTTAAATACATGCGAAATAGTATGGGAACTCCGGCACTTTCTGGATTTGTACCAAAAGGAATGCCATCTTATGATGAAGAAAAAGTAAAAGGGTATAATTATGACCCTGAAAAAGCAAAGCAGTTGTTAGCAGAGGCGGGTTTTCCAAACGGTAAAGGTTTGCCAGTAATTAAGTTAAGCACTACGGGTCAATATTTAGATTTATGTGAATTTATTCAAAGTCAGTTGAATGATGTAGGAATTAGAATTCAACTAGATGTTAATCCACCGGGAGTTCATAAAGAGTTGGTAGCTAAATCTCAAGTTGAGTTTTTTAGAAAATCTTGGATAGCTGATTACCCTAGTGCCGAAAACTATTTGTCTTTATTTAACAGTAAAAACTTCTCTCCTAAAGGCTCTAATTATACTCATTTTAAAAGCTACAAGTATGATGTGATGTTGGAGACAGCTATTAAAGAACAGCATGATTCTACGCGTTATGAAATGTATAAAGAGTTAGATAAAATTCTAATTGAAGAAGCTCCAATTGTTCCATTATATTATGATCAAGTGGTTAGATTTACTAAAAAGAATGTAACAAATTTAGGTGTAAACCCTACTAACTTACTTACATTAAAGTATGTAAGAAGAGATACTACCGTAGAAGTTCAATAATTTCATATCTTTTAGTTGACGCTATCTTTTTATTAAGCTTCATTTTTCTAAATTTGGCATCCAAACTTTATTACTCATGGCAAAAAAGACTGCATCAAAATCTATTCTTACTAAAGAATCTTTAACATTTTTAGAGAAATATATAAACAATCCAAGTCCTACAGGCTTTGAGTCTAAAGGACAAAAGCTTTGGTTAGACTATATCAAGCCATACATTGACGAGCATATAGTCGATACTTACGGTTCGGTGGTTGGAGTAATTAATCCTAAAGCAAAGTATAAAGTTGTTATAGAAGCTCATGCTGATGAGATTTCTTGGTTTGTTCATTATATTACCGATAAAGGTTTAATTTACGTGAGAAGAAATGGTGGTTCTGACCATCAGATTGCTCCGTCTAAAAGAGTAAATATTCATACCAAAAAAGGAACCGTTACGGCAGTATTTGGTTGGCCGGCAATTCATACCAGAAAATCAGGAAAAGAAAAAGCACCTGAAATGGATAATATCTTTTTAGATTGTGGTTGTACATCCAAAGAAGAAGTTGAGAAGCTTGGAATTCATGTTGGTTGTGTGATTACATACAAAGATGAGTTCATGGTATTAAACGACAGATATTATGTTGGGAGAGCTTTGGATAATAGAATTGGTGGTTTTATGATTGCTGAAGTAGCAAGACTTCTTAAAAAGAATAAAGTTAAGTTGCCATTTGGTTTATATGTTACCAATTCGGTACAAGAAGAAGTTGGATTGAGAGGAGCGGAGATGATAGTTCAAACTATCAAACCAAATGTTGCTATTGTTACAGATGTTTGCCATGATACACAAACACCAATGATTGATAAGATTGATCAAGGCGATTTTCATTCCGGAAAAGGTCCTGTGTTGACTTATGGTCCTGCTGTTCAAAATAACTTGTTAGATTTAATTATAAACGCAGCAGAGAAAAATAAAATACCTTTCCAAAGAGCGGCTGCAAGCAGAATGACTGGAACAGACACAGATGCGTTTGCTTATGCAACCGGTGGTGTGGCTTCAGCTTTAATTTCTTTACCATTGCGTTACATGCACACAACAGTGGAAATGGTGCATAAAGAAGATGTAGAAAGTGTTATTAAGTTGATTTACAACTCGCTTTTAAACATTAAGAATAATCAGGATTTTAGGTATTTGAAGTAACTCATTTTTTACCAAATTCACCTTTTCCTGTTACTTTTTGATATTCAATAATTGGGTTGCCAAGGTATTTTACATCACCCAGGTGATAAAGTTCTACTCCAATAGCTTCATCAGCGTTGATAGTAATATCGCCCGTTCCGCTATTGTTTACGTAAAATCGTTTGCTTTCTAATTTTTCACAATTAATCATTCCGTTTCCGGCAAGGAAACAATACGAGTAGTTTGCATATCCTGAGAGATTGATGTCTCCAGGTCCTACGCCAAATTGTAATTCAAGTGAATCTACTTCAATTTCTAAATTTAGTTCTTGCGAGCCATCTACACTTTCAATTTTTAAAACATTAGCTTGAATAGTGTTTTTAGTACTCACAATGCCAGAGCTTTCATAATAAATATAGTTCAAATCGGTAAAATGAATTTCAACCTCCAACTGTCTTTTGTAAGTTCTTAAATAATTACATTTGTTATCGTCTGTTACGATTAATCTTCCGCCATTAATTTGTAGTGAAACAAAACTAACCAAGTTGGCACCGCCTCTGATAATAGCTTTTTCTATAGTATCCTGAACGAGAACAATATTTATTTTATCGTACAATTCAATTTCATTAAAATAACCTAACTCTTGTTCAAACTCAACTTCCTTTCCGGTAGATTTAAAGCATTTACTTTTTTTACATCCACTAAAAAAAAGGATAGTTAAACAAATAATCGTGTATGTTATTTTACGTATCATTTTAGTTTAATGAATGTGGCTACTTCAAAATAATCAGCTACAAAAAAGTGTGTTTTTACATTTAACCCAATTCCTATTGTTTTATTGATATGATAAGCAAATCCATATCTGCCGTAAATTATTCCTTGGTCTTTGTATTTACTAACTAAATAAACTCCCGGCTGAAACAATAGCGTTAGGTTTCCTACTTCCAAGTTATAGCCAAAATTTACGCCAACCCTTGTAGCTTCAAAGTCTGAGCTGTAACTAATGGAATCTCTGTCAAATTTAACCGGAATGGAAGAATCGTATATAATGTCTAGCCCTGTATTTAATGCACTTTTAAAACTTACTTTTTTATAAAGAGAATAACCAATAGTACCAACAGCATATTTTGGGCCTTGAACAGGCGAAATTTCTTTAATGGCTCCGGCAAGCAAAAGCTTGTGCTGGAACTTTCTGTCATAACTATATCTGTAAATGCTATCGCTAACTTGAATGGTATGTTCATTTATTCTATAAACAACACCTAAGTTTAAAGAAGGAATATTAATACCCAAATTAGGAACTTTAAAAGCACCGTTGGAGTAATGACTGAAAGAAAATCCGGTATTTCCTCTTAGTCTGTCTGATATTTTAAAATCAATAAAGTTGTTGATATGGATAAAAGCATTGACTCCTGAGCCAATGGCTAGGTTTTTATAATTTTCTTCTATGTCAAAATGCTTAGTAAGATAGCCAATCCCGTAAGCAAGCTTAAAACTCCATCTAAAATTTTTATTTCGTGTAACAGGCAAGTAGATATAAGGATACAAAGAATGTCCTGTTCCTAAATACTGCGGATTTTTTAAATCAAAAAAGAGATACCCTAATCCAAAATAAGGCTGTAAATACTCTTGATGCCAGTTCTTTGTTCCATTGGTTCTGTATCCAACATTAATTTCATAACCATTAGTATGACCTTGAGTTAAATGAGCTAAATAGGGGTGATGTGGAATAACAAAGCCGTAATGAAAGGTTGTAGAAGCTACAAGGTTTTTCTTTTGAGCATTTGTTGTTAAGCAAAAACAAACAATGAATAAAAGACTATAAAAATACTTGATTCTTGTCACCTTCCATGAATAAAATGAAACACAAAAATAGGATTTTTACTTTGCTAAGTTTAATTTATTGAAATACCTACATTTGCTCAAACTCTAATTCATAATGACAGAAAAAGACGCTTATACTTTTGAAGACCTCTTAAAAATAATGGATGATTTGCGTGCAAAATGTCCTTGGGATAAAAAACAAACCAATGAATCATTGCGCCACCTTACTATTGAAGAAACTTATGAATTAGCAGATGCTATACTAGATAATAATGATGATGAGATTAAAAAAGAGTTGGGTGATTTGCTTTTACATATTGTGTTTTATGCCAAAATTGGAAGTGAAAAAAGCACATTTGATATCAATGATGTGATTACAAGTATTTGCAAGAAATTAATTGACAGGCACCCACATATTTACGGTGATGTAGTGGCAAACGATGAAGAAACGGTAAAAGCCAACTGGGAAAAACTAAAATTAAAAGAAGGAAAAAAATCAGTTTTAGAAGGTGTGCCGAAATCATTGCCTGCCATGGTAAAGGCGGTAAGAATACAAGATAAAGCCAGAGGCGTTGGTTTTGATTGGGATAATAAAGAACAAGTGTGGGAAAAGGTATTGGAAGAACTAAATGAACTGAAAAGTGAAGTAGATAATAATACCAATAGAATAGAAGATGAGTTGGGTGATTTTTTGTTTTCAATCATAAACTATTCTCGTTTTATCAGCGTTAATCCTGAAGATGCTTTGGAAAGAACCAATAAAAAGTTTATTCAGCGGTTTCAGTTTTTGGAAGAAGAAACAAAGAAAGACGGAAAAGAAATTTCGGAGATGACCTTAGCTGAAATGGACGAATATTGGGAGAAAAGTAAGAGTTTATATAAATAAATTGCTATTTCATTAAAAAACTTAAATTTGTGCTTGTTAGTTTTTTGAAACATTTTTTTTTATGACTGATAATGAAAAGTTGGTAGATGAGTTAAAGAAAAAAGCAAATCTTCTAATTTCAAGTTATCAGCAACTTAAGAATGATGTAAATCATTTAACCGAAGAAAACAAAAGGTTGAAGTCGTTGTTAAATGAAAAAGCATCAAATGAGGAGAGATTAATTGAAGAAACCAAACTTCTAAAATTATCTCAAGGCATTAGTACAGAAGATAAAAAAGAAGTGAAGCTTAAAATTAATGAATTAGTGCGGGAGATTGATAGTTGTATAGCTAGACTGAATAATTAAAATATTGAAAAACCAATTATCTATAAAAGTAACCATTGCTGACAGAGTTTATCCTCTGACAATTGCTGCCGAAGAAGAAGAAGGAATTAGAAAGGCATCAGAAAATATTAATGCCGTTGTTAAAGAATATCAAAGTGCTTATGCAGTTAAGGATAAGCAAGATTTGGTTGCCATGGCAGCATTAAAATTTGCAACAGAACAACTAACCGCTGATAAAAACAGCGTAACTTTAGATCAATCGGTTTTTTCAACGTTAGAAGATATTAAAAACAATATCGAAAAAGTTTTAGCGTAATCGTTCTTTATATAAAGCATTGCCCGCACTGCTTCTGTTATTAAGGTAAATTTACAAAAGAATTGACCATTGGAGCTTAGCTCATCGGTTTCAAAATCAAGCCAATTTAGTTGGAAGATTGACAAATCGGGCGGCTTCATCCATTTTAATATGGTTTATCTTATTCAGGACGGTGCGGGTTTTTTTATTGTTTAATTTTTAAAATTAATTGTGATGGACATCATTAGTATTGTTATTGGTATTGTGGCAGGAGCGGTTCTTGGAACAATTGTTTTCTTTCTCATATTTAAAAAGGGAATTGATAAACAAAAGAGTCAGGCATTGGCAGATGCTAAGGCAGAAGCAGAAGTTCTTAAAAAGGATAAAATACTTCAAGCCAAAGAAAAATTTCTTGAATTAAAAGAAGAGCACGAAAAAGAAATTAATAAAAGAGAGCGAAAAATGGCGGAAGCTGAAAAGAAATTTCAGCAAAAAGAATCAGCTCTTAGTAAACAGCTTTCTGAAGTAAGTAAGCGTGAAAATGATATTAATTCTTTGAAAGGAAATCTTGCTAAACAGCAAGAGATACTGGAGCTAAAAGAAAAGGAATTAGAAAAGAAACATCACGAGCATGTAAAAAAATTAGAGGCAGTTTCAGGTCTTTCTAAAGATGATGCAAAGGCGGAAATCATTGAAGCCTTAAAAGCAGAAGCCAAAACAGAGGCGATGGCTTATGTGAAAGACATTATGGAAGAAGCCAAAATTAATGCAGATAACGAAGCTCGTAAAATTGTTGTTCAAAGTATCCAAAGAGTGGCTACCGAACAAGCCATAGAAAACTCAGTAAGTGTGTTTCATATCGAAAGTGATGATATGAAAGGAAGAATTATTGGTAGAGAAGGACGAAATATTAGAGCTTTAGAAGCCGCAACAGGTGTTGAAGTTATTGTAGATGATACTCCGGAGGCTATTATTTTATCTTGCTTTGACTCTGTGAGAAGAGAAATCGCTCGTTTATCACTACATCAGTTAGTTGGTGATGGTAGAATTCATCCTGCACGAATTGAAGAAGTGGTTGCAAAAGTTCACAAGCAAATAAATAATGAAATTATAGAAACAGGAAAACGTACCTGCATTGATTTAGGAATTCACGGTTTACATCCTGAGTTATTAAAAATGGTAGGAAGAATGAAATATCGTTCTTCGTACGGACAAAACTTGCTACAACACTCCAGAGAGGTAGCTAACCTTTGTGCAACTATGGCCTCTGAATTAGGTTTAAATCCTAAGATTGCCAAAAGAGCCGGATTATTACATGATATTGGTAAAGTTCCTGAAGATGAGCCGGAATTACCACATGCTATCTTAGGAATGAAGCTGGCTGAAAAGTATAATGAAAAACCTGATGTATGTAATGCAATTGGTGCTCACCATGATGAAATTGAAATGACAACTTTAATTTCTCCAATCGTACAAGTTTGTGATGCTATTTCAGGTGCAAGACCGGGTGCAAGAAGGGAAGTGGTAGAAGCATATATTAATAGAATTAAAGAGTTAGAAACAATGGGTATGAGTTATCCCGGAGTGTCTAAAGCATTTGCTATTCAGGCAGGAAGAGAGTTGAGAGTAATGGTGGAAGCAGAACAAGTAACCGACCAACAAGCCGATATGTTATCCTTTGATATTGCTCAGCGTATTCAAACAGAAATGACTTATCCCGGGCAAGTAAAAGTAACTGTAATAAGAGAAAAGAGAGCAGTTAATGTTGCTAAATAATTGTTTAGCAATAGAGTATAAAAAAACTTTTGAAAAAATACTTTCAAAAATTGCCTTTTTAATGAATGCTTGTATATTTGCACTCGCTTTAAAAAAGCCGATTCCGTAGCTCAGCTGGTAGAGCACAACACTTTTAATGTTGGGGTCCTGGGTTCGAGCCCCAGCGGGATCACAAAAATGAAAAGGTTGCTGAAAAAGCAGCCTTTTTGCTTTATTGAAATAATGTAAATTTGCCTAATTACCCGAGTGCTGGAATTGGTAGACAGGCACGGTTGAGGGCCGTGTGTCAATAGACGTGTGAGTTCGAGTCTCATCTCGGGTACTAAACGGGATAAGTCCTCAAAATTTTGACTTGTCCCGTTTTTATTTTTACCCATTTCCTTAGACAATTCCCCAATACAGCTAAAAATAGAATTCACATAAGGAGTTCGAAAAACGCTGTTTTTAAAATCATACAAAATACCCTCCGGAAACACCATTCTTTGAAGACTACGCTTAGTGTCTAGATTGCCACTTTGCCACAGTTCAGGCAGGTTTTTGGCATAATTTAACCCCAAATCCAATGCCTTCTCCAAGTTCGATAAATTAAACCCACTGGAGTGAAGTTTTTCTTCAATTTCCAGCTTCTCTGCCTCCAAACGTTGTTTAAATTTTTCATATTGCGACTGAGTAATCTCCTCAAACACATAACGCTCCTCCAAGCGCTCTAATTTGGTTGATACCCCCAATAATTCGTTCTGTTGCGCCATCGTTTCCTGAATATGTGCCTCATGAGCCCTTTTAAAAGAGTAATACATGACCTCCTTTAACGGAGCAAGATACTTTTCATCAGCAAGAGCATAATTTTCTAAAAGGTCTAAAAACTGCTGATGAACGATTTTTGCATTACGGTTTTCTTTACTCCCAATACGATTGTTCTTGTAATAATATAAACCCTTCTTTTTGACAAGATAACCCGTATAAGCCGTTCCACAAACCGTAGACTTCATAAAGCGCTTTAAAGGAAGATTCTCATCATCCATGTTCTTTTTTTCCCCATAACCTGTTTTATTTAATAGCTGATGAATCTTTAAAAAGATTTCCTTGGAAATAAGAGCCTCATGTTTTCCTTCTACCACTTCACCCGGTATATGAGAACTAACCACTAAGCCACAATAAAAAGGATTCCTGAAATAATCACTCAGTTTTTTATAACTAATCTTTAGACCTTTTCTTTCTAATCGTTTCGCTATTTCTATATGCGTAATGTTTTCATTCGCCTTCCATAAGAAAGCATACTTTAAGAGTTTGCCCTGTTCATTAATGACAATTTGCTGTTCTTTTCCTTTTCCCGGGTTTAGATTGGTATAACCAAATGGAATAGAACCTATCCAATAACCCTTTCTAAGTTTTTCCCTCATACCCGAAACTGACTTATCTCTTCTTAGTTCATTATCAAACTGACTGAATAAGTAATATAGGTTCTGCTGAAAAGAACCTGCTGCCGTCATAGCATCTACTTCTTGGGTAGCAGACAAGGTGACAATACCTTGCTTTTTGAGTTGCTCACTGATATAAGCACCATTCGCTCCTGTTCGGGAGAAACGGTCATAAGAATAAACAATGATATAAGAGATATCCTTCTTTCGCTTGACAAAAGAAAGCATCTTGGAGAATTCTTTTCGTTCATCACTTTTGGCAGATTCATAAGTACCACCAAAAAACTCAGTAATTTCTATTTTCTTCTTTTTGGCAAATTCAATACAATACTTTTTCTGTGTTTCTAAACTTGCATTGTTCTCTGCCTGTTCTTTGGTAGACACTCTGGTATAGACTACCGCTTTTCCATCTTTATTGATGTGTTGTTCTTTCGATGCTTTGGCAAAACTTTTAAAAGGACTAAGGGTCTGCATGATATTCCGGTTTAGTAATATGATTTATAATAATGTCACTAAAACAATTAAGTGTTTCAATAATGTGCTGTGCTTCTTGTTCTGATATGTTTTCAAATCCTGAAAATGTTTTTAATTTTTCTACCGTCATCTTTTCAGCATTAATGATTTGCTGAAAGGAGAGTGGGGGTTTCTCAAACTTCGCTACAGTATGTGGATTATCCAAGTTCATTGCACACTATTCTTTGTCTATTTTCACTATTTTTTACTACACAGCATCTAATTCCAAATAGTTAAACTTTACAGCATTAGATTTTGTGGTTCAAAACTGAGAATAGCTATTGAATTACTTTTCGGTTATTGCAGGGATAGGTAGACTTATGCCGAAGATTGATGGTTTGTGTCTGTTTTATCGGCACGTATAATATCCTATCAAGGTGGTGAGAAATGTCTTGGCGTGTTGCGGTTGGTTGCGGTGTGATGCGAAACGATGCGGATTGTTGCGGAACGATGCGGACTGATGCGGATTGTCGTTATTTGTTTCTGAGTTTTTGATATCCGTATAAATACCTATTGTGAGTGAAGAATTACTTTAATACTTTTAGAGCTTTAGAATAATTATGAATAAAGAACAAATTCTCCAACCTAGGAAAGCATTAAATAAAGCATACCTAAAAGTAAAGCCGACAAGGACAGAAATAGAGAAATTTAAGGAAAATTTAATTGAGTTAATTGATACTTCAAATAAAGAAGAATCAGAGGAGTATCATAAAAATTTGGTTTCAGCTTTTCTTAAAAAAACCTACTATGACCCAAAGTTTTTTATCAATACAAAAGGCAGAAATGATTTAGTTATTCATAACGGAGATAAACCTAAAAGTACAGTAGGTGTTATTATAGAAGCAAAGCGACCAACCAAT
>Ga0070729_10000207_pt1 | contig 143824 bp, 145 predicted proteins | sample tdDd472_FD_66725 | JGI IMG/M metagenome (GOLD analysis project Ga0070729, IMG submission 66725) | Marine sediment microbial communities from the Atlantic coast under amendment with organic carbon and nitrate - tdDd47.2 | ecosystem: Environmental > Aquatic > Marine > Coastal > Sediment...
AAGAGTTAAATTCAGAAAGCGGCAGAAAGGCCGCCTCAGAGGCAAGGCCCAACGGGGTAACAGTGTGTCCTTCGGCGATATTGGCCTGAAGGCATTGGAGCACGGGAAACTTTCCAGCCAGCAGATTGAATCCGCTCGTGTCGCTATCATGCGTCACATCAAGCGCGGAGGTAAGGTCTGGATCCGCATCTTCCCTGATTTCCCCGTCACCTCCAAGCCCGCGGAAGTCCGCATGGGTAAGGGTAAAGGCGCACCCGAAGGTTGGGTTGCGCCGGTGAAACCGGGTCGTATCATGTACGAAGTGAAAGGCGTCGACATCGAGCTTGCCAAGGAAGCCCTCAAGCGTGCTTCCTACAAGCTGCCGATCAAGACTGCTATTGTTGTGAAGGAGGGTATGTAAATGCTGACTTCCAAAGAACTTCGTGAACTGGATGACGCAAAGCTCGTCGAAAAGCTGACCGAGTCCCGCCAGGAACTCTTCAGCCTGCGTTTCAAGCACGCCACCGCGCAGCTTGAAAACACCCGCGAGCTGGGTATCGTCAAAAAGACCATCGCCCGTATCCTGACTATCCAGCAGGAACGACAGGGAGCGTAGAGAAATGGCTGAGTTCAAATACAAAGGCAACAGGCGCGTGCTCACCGGCCTGGTCGTCTCCGATAAGGCTGACAAGACAATTGTCGTCCGCGTCGAGACCCTGGTGAAGCACCCCCTGCTGAAGAAGTACATCCGTCGCCGCAAGAAGTTCATGGCCCATGATCCGGCTAATGACTGCGGTGTTGGTGATAAGGTGCAGATTGTCGAATCGAGGCCCATGTCCCGGCGTAAGCGCTGGCACCTGGTTCAGATCCTCGAAAAGGCCGTCTAGGGTTAGGAGGAAATACCATGATACAGGTTGAATCCAGACTCGACGTGGCTGACAACTCCGGGGCCAAACAGGTCCTGTGCATCAAGGTGCTTGGTGGTTCCAAGCGCCGCTACGCCAGCGTCGGTGACATTATTGTTGTGTCCGTCAAAGAGGCCATGCCCCATTCCAAGGTGAAGAAGGGCTCGGTCATGAAGGCGGTTGTCGTTCGTACGAAGAAGGAAATCGGTCGCCCCGATGGTTCCTACATCAAGTTCGACAACAATTCCGCCGTGCTGCTTAACGCTAACATGGACCCCGTCGGTACCCGTATTTTCGGACCCGTCGCCCGTGAACTGCGTGCAGCCGGTTTCATGAAGATCGTTTCCCTCGCTCCCGAGGTCCTGTAAAAGGATATAAAGATGAAGACTAAGATCCGTAAAGACGACAAAGTCATGGTCATCGCCGGGAAGGACAAGGGAAAGATCGGCAAGGTGCTCAAGCTGCTGCCCAAGAAGGACAAAGTCCTTGTTGAGAAAATCAACATGGTCCAGCGCCACACCAAAGCCAATCCCTATGCCCAGCAACCTGGCGGGATTATCGAGAAGGAAGCCCCGATCCATGTATCCAATGTGGCTGTTGTGTGCGATGCCTGCACCAAGCCCACGCGGATCGGGTACAAGAAGACTGAAGACGGCAAGAAGGTCCGCTTCTGCAAGAAGTGCAACGAGACCTTCAAATAGGTGCCAGTATGACTCGTCTCGAAAAAGTATATAATGAAAAGGTCGTCCCCGAGCTCCTCAAAGAGTTTGGCTACAGTTCCTCCATGGAGATTCCGAATCTTACGAAGATCTCCCTGAACATCGGCCTCGGTGCTGCTTCGCAGAACAGCAAGCTCATCGAACCCGCCGCTGCGGAATTGACCGCTATCGCAGGCCAGAAGGCCGTGGTTACCAAGGCAAAGAAATCCATCGCGCAGTTCAAACTGCGCGAAGGTATGCCGATCGGTACCCGTGTCACCCTGCGTGGTGAGGCTATGTGGGACTTTTATGACAGGCTCGTGAGCTTCGCTCTGCCCCGTGTCCGCGACTTTCGCGGTATCCCCGATCGTGGTTTTGACGGTCGTGGTAACTTCACTCTGGGTATCAAGGAACACACCATTTTCCCCGAGCTTGACATTGACAAGGTTGAGATGGTGAAGGGTATGAACGTTACTGTTTGTACGTCTGCCAAGACCGACAAGGAAGGCAAGATGCTTCTTGACCTCCTTGGCATGCCCTTTAAAAAGTAGGAGTTTGGAAAGTGGCCAAGACAAGCATTCGCGTTAAGGCTCGCCGCAAACCCAAGTTCAAGGTGCGCGCATACAATCGTTGTCCGATTTGTGGTCGCCCTCGGGCTTTTCTGAGGCGTTACGGCATCTGCCGTATTTGCTTCCGTAACAAGGCTCTCGCCGGTGAATTGCCCGGCGTCCGCAAGGCGAGCTGGTAAGTAAGGAGAATTAAAATGGCTGTTGTTGATCCTGTAGCCGACATGTTGACCCGCATTCGGAATGCGTATGGCGCCTATCATACTGATGTCGCTATTCCCGTTTCCAAGATGAAAACTTCCATCGCGGGTATCCTGAAGGAAGAAGGTTATATCACCGACTACGCTGTCGAGGACAGGGACATCAGTATTACCCTCAAGTACGCCGAAGGCAAACCGCTCGTTACTGGCCTGAAAAAGGTCAGTAAGCCCGGTCGCCGCGTATATGTAGGTGCTTCTGATATCCCCCGCGTGCAGAACGGTATCGGTATTTGTATCGTGTCCACCTCGAAAGGGTTGCTCGAAGGCGCCAAGGCTCAAGAAGCCAAGGTCGGCGGCGAGTTGCTGTGCGAAATCTGGTAGAGAGGTTCCAAAATGTCTCGTATAGGAAAGAATCCCATCGCAATTCCTTCGGGTGTTGAGGTGACTGTTGGAGCCTCCGAGATCCAGATCAAGGGACCCAAGGGTTCCTTGAAAACCGCGGTCCATCCGACCGTGGAGTACAAGATCGAGGATGGCAAGGTGTTTGTCACCCGTACTGATGATTCCCGCCTCGCGCGTGGTCAGCATGGTCTTCGCAGGACTTTGCTTGCCAACTGCGTCGAAGGTGTTTCCAAAGGCTATGCAAAGGGCCTGGAAGTCATCGGTGTTGGTTACAAAGTGTCCGTTCAGGGCAAAAAGATTGTGCTCAACGTGGGATACTCCCACCCGGTAGAGTTCGATCTGCCCGCCGGCATTGAAGCTAAGGCCGAAGGCAGTAAGCTGACCATCGAAGGCGTCGACAAGCAACTTGTCGGTGAAGTCGCAGCTCAGATCCGTCGTGTACGTCCGCCGGAACCCTACAAGGGCAAGGGCATCAAGTACGCTGACGAAATCATCCGCCGCAAGGCTGGTAAGTCCGGCGCTAAGTAGGGGTATAGCCATGAGTAAAAGCAAGAATGCACAGAGGCTTCTCCGTAAGCCCCGCATCAGAAAGAAGATCTCCGGTACCGAAGCCCGGCCCCGTCTGGTCGTCTTCCGCTCCAACCAGCATCTTTATGCACAGTTGGTGGATGACGTGAACGGTGTGACTCTCGCAGCGACCAGCACTCAGATGCTGAACAAGGACGGCGAGACTCTCAAGGCCAACAAGGACTCTGCTGCCAAGGTGGGCAAGGATATTGCCGCCAAGGCTCTCGAAAAGAAAATCGAGTCCGTGGTCTTCGACCGGAATGGATACATCTATCACGGCAAGATCAAAGCCCTTGCCGATGGCGCCCGCGAAGCCGGGCTTAAATTCTAGGTAGCTAGGAAAGTACAATGGAACAGAATGATAGTGGATTGATTGAAAAAATCGTCTACCTCAATCGCGTCGCCAAGGTTGTCAAGGGTGGCCGCCGTTTCAGCTTTAGCTGCCTGGTGGTCGTCGGCGACGGTGAAGGTGGAGTGGGTTACGGCCTGGGTAAGGCCAACGAAGTGCCCGAAGCTATCCGCAAGGCTAGCGAGCGCGCCAAGAAGAACATGATTCAGGTTCCTCTTCTGGACGGCACTCTGCCCTATGAGGTTCTGGGACGTTACGGTGCAGGCCGCGTTATGCTGAAGCCTGCCAGCCGTGGTACCGGTATTATTGCCGGTGGTCCCGTTCGCGCGATCATGGAAGCCGTTGGCGTTCATGACATCCTGACCAAGGCAATTGGCACCAATAATCCGCACAACGTGCTGCGTGCCACTATTGCCGGTCTCGAGTCCCTGCGTAGTGCCGAGGAAGTTTCCGCTCTTCGCGGTGTCCCGGTTTCTACGCCGAGAAAGTAATAGGAGATCGCCGTGTTGAAAGTAAAACAGATCAAAAGCAAGATTGCGTGCAAGCCCGACCAGGTCAAGACTCTGGAAGCACTGGGCCTGCGCAAGATCCGTCAGGTCAAAGAACACGAGGACAACGCTGTCATTCGTGGCATGATCTATAAGGTCCGTCATCTGGTGGAGGTAACTGAGTCATGAGACTTCATGAACTGTATGCATTCCCGGAAGAATACAAGCAGCGTCGCCGCATAGGCCGTGGCTCCGGCTCCGGCTGGGGCAAGACTGCTGCTCGTGGTCATAATGGCCAGAAATCGCGTTCCGGTGGCGGTGTCCGCCCCGGTTTCGAAGGTGGCCAGATGCCTCTGGCTCGCCGCCTTCCCAAGCGCGGATTCAAGAATCCCTTCCGCGAGGAATATGAAGCCATCAACGTGGGCCGTCTGATTGCCCTGTTTGAAGGCAAGGACGAGATCACCCTGGTCGACATGTACGAGCGTGGCGTCGTGAAGAACGGCGCACCTGTGAAGGTGCTCGGTACCGGCGAGGTTGAGAAGGCCGTCACCATTGAAGCTCATCGTTTCAGTGCGTCTGCTGCCGAAAAGATTGCCAAGGCCGGCGGAAACGCCAAGGCCATCGAAGGCTAACCCATAGAATATCGGAAGGGTTGTTATTGTGGCGATGTCAGGAGTTGAGAATCTTGCCCGATTGCCAGAGCTGAAGAAAAAACTGCTCTGGACGTTCGCACTGCTTGCTGTCTACCGGATGGGCATTCATATCCCTATTCCCGGCGTCGACAGTGCTGCGCTTGCGGAGTTTTTCGCACAAGCGCAAAACACCCTCTTTGGGATATTCGATATGTTCTCGGGCGGTGGACTGAAAAATATGTCCATCTTTGCCCTGGGAATCATGCCCTACATCTCCGCTTCCATTATTCTGCAGCTGCTCACCGTGGTTTCACCCGAGCTGAAGCGTCTGCAGAAGGAAGAAGGAGAGGCCGGGCGTAAAAAAATAACCCAGTACACCAGATACGGTACCGTTCTCATTACCATCGTGCAGGGCTTTGCCATTGCCACCGGTCTTGAGAGTGCGGCCAGCCCCACGGGTGCTCCCATGGTGCTGATTCCAGGAATGGGCTTCAAGTTGATGACCATCCTGACGCTCACAGCCGGTACCGTGTTTCTGATGTGGTTGGGTGAACAAATGACAGAAAAGGGAATCGGAAACGGTATCTCCCTCATCATCTACGCCGGTATTATCGCGGGCCTCCCGGCTGCGGTTATCAATACCGTGCAGCTGATGACAGTGGGCGAAATCTCTCTGTTCATACTGTTGTTCATCATGGTGTTCATGGTCGCCACTCTGGCGTTCATTGTCTTCATGGAACGCGGTCAGCGCAGAATTCCGATTCACTATGCAAAGCGTCAGCAGGGACGTCGCATGTTCGGTGGGCAGACCACGCATCTGCCGCTCAAGATTAACACCGCAGGTGTTATTCCGCCGATCTTCGCATCGTCCATTCTGATGTTTCCGGCAACGGTTGCACAGTTCTCCAACGTGCAGTGGTTGAAGGATATTTCATCCTTCATGAGCCCTGATTCCATTATTTATAACATCTTGTTTATTGGAATCATCATCTTTTTCTGCTACTTCTACACAGCGATCATGTTTGATCCGAAGGGAATTGCAGAGAATATTCAGAAGCAGGGTGGCTTCATTCCGGGCATTCGTCCGGGAGTACGTACGCGTGAATACATTGATCGTGTGCTGTCTCGAATCACCTTGTGGGGCGCATTCTACGTATCGTTGGTGTGTGTCGTTCCCATGTTCCTGATCTCGAACTTCGGTGTTCCGTTTTATTTCGGTGGCACCTCGCTCCTGATCGTGGTCGGCGTGGCCATGGACTTCATGGGTCGCATTGAGTCCTATCTGATTTCGCGTCAGTATGAGGGCTTGATGGGCAAGGCCGGAAAGGGTAGATAGCCTTGAAGAAATTCAGGGGAGTCTTCCTTAAGAATGATAAAGAGATTGGCCTCATTCGTGAGGCCAATCGTATTGTTTCCCGAATCCTTGACGAACTGGGAGAAAACGTCAAACCTGGCGTTTCAACCATGTTTTTCGAGGATATATGCCAGGCACGTTGCAAGGAATTGAACGTTCGTCCGGCATTCATGGGGTATGGCGGTTTTCCCTATGCCCTGTGTTGTTCTGTGAATGAAGAGATTGTGCACGGCTTTCCTTCCAAGGATCGTATCCTTGAAGAAGGCGACATCGTCAGTTTTGACATGGGTGTCGTGTATAACGGGTTCTATGGCGATTCTGCTCGCACCTTCGCGGTGGGGCAGGTTTCCCCTGAGGCACAGAAACTCATGGACGTGACCCGCGAATCTCTTCACATTGGTATCGAACAGGCCGTCCCCGGCAACAACTTGTATGACATCTCCGCGGCAATCCAGTCATACGTTGAAGGGTTCGGCTTCGGTATAGTTCGTCGATTTGTCGGACATGGGATCGGAAGTCATCTCCATGAGAAGCCTGAGATCCCCAACTTCGTCCCCAAGGGCATGACCGGCGTTCCTCTCAAAGCCGGAATGGTGCTTGCCATTGAGCCGATGGTCACGGTTGGGAGTTACGAAGTTGAGATTCTGGACGACAAATGGACTGCGGTGACAAAGGACAGAGGCTTGTCCGCTCACTTTGAGCACACCATTGCAGTCACAAGCGACGGACCGAGGATATTAAGTCTGTCCGACTAGCCTATGGAGATGGGCAAAATAGGACTTGCTTATTGTCATGAAACGCTGTATAAATCGCAGCTTCGTTTAAAAGGCCAGCCCCGTTAGGGGGTTTTGGGCATTATTGTTATTTAGACATTGGAGATGGTCATGAAAGTCAGACCTTCTGTTAAGAAAATGTGTTCCAAGTGCAAAGTAATCAGGCGCAACGGTGTGCTGCGGGTGATCTGTGAGAATCCGCGTCACAAACAGCGTCAAGGATAAAGGGTAAAAAACTATGGCACGTATAGCTGGTGTAGATCTGCCGAGAAACAAGCGCATGGACATTGCGCTGACCTACATTTACGGCATCGGCCGGACCATGGCCCTGCAGATTCTCGATGCCACGAATGTTGACTGGAAGACGAACAGTGACAACCTCACTGCCGACGAAGTCAACGTTATTCGTACCGAGATTGAAAACAACTACAAGGTTGAGGGTGATCTCCGTCGTGAAATCACCACCAATATTAAGCGTTTGATGGATATTGGCTGCTATCGCGGTCTGCGCCATCGTCGCGGTCTTCCCGTTCGCGGGCAGAAATCCAAGACCAATGCTCGCACCCGCAAGGGTCCCCGTCGTTCTGTGATGGGTCGCAAGAAGAAGTAGCGTTGGGCCTGAGAGAATATCGCACCCGTCGTTCCAGTGAATGGATGGGCGCGTTTTTACAGACTTTTATTCAACGGAGATTAAGGTAATGGCTAGACCTCGTCGAGCTGGGAAGAAAAAAGAGAAAAAGAACATTCCCGTAGGCATCGCTCACGTCAAGGCCACGTTCAATAACACGATCGTGACCTTCACTGATGTCAAGGGTAATGTTGTCAGCTGGGCTTCCGCCGGCGCCCATTTCAAGGGTTCCCGCAAGTCCACTCCTTTTGCGGCACAGATGGCTGCCGAATCCGCCGCCAAGCGCGCTCAGGATTCCGGTATGCGTACTGTCGGCATCTACGTCAAGGGACCTGGTTCCGGACGTGAAGCCGCTATGCGTGCTATCAACAACGCTGGTTTCAAGGTGACCTTCATCAGGGATATCACACCGATTCCCCACAATGGCTGCCGTCCGCCGAAACGCCGCAGGGTTTAATTAAGGAGATCTATCGTGGCAAGATATACTCAAGCAAAATGCAAGCTGTGCCGCCGCGAAGGAACCAAGCTGTTCCTCAAAGGCGATCGCTGCTACACTGATAAGTGCGCTTACGAAAAGCGTCCGTACCCCCCGGGACATTCCGGTCGCATGCGTCACAAGATGAGCGACTACGCCATCCAGCTTCGTGAGAAGCAGAAAGTTCGTCGTATGTACGGCGTTCTGGAAGGCCAGTTCCGTGATTACTACCATCGTGCTGACGGCATGAAGGGCGTCACCGGTCACAACCTGCTGATGCTCCTCGAACGCCGACTTGACAACGTCATCTACCGCCTTGGTTTTGCCAACTCTCGCGATCAAGCTCGCCAGTTGGTACGTCACGGCATTTTCATGATGAATGGCCGCCGCGTGAACATTCCGTCCATGCAGGTCAAGCCTGAAGACGTCATCACCGTTCGCGAGGAAGCCCGCAAGATTCCCGTGATCAACGAAGCTCAGGAAGTTATCGCTCGTCGCGGTTGCCCCGAGTGGCTCGAATCCGACGGTGCCAACTTCAAGGGCACGGTTAAGGCCATGCCGAGCCGGGAAGACATCCAGTTCCCGATCAACGAGCAGCTCATTGTCGAATTGTACTCCAAGTAAATAGGGGACTTCATGCTTATTGAGAACGGCGACAAACTCATCAACACCCGCAACTGGAGCGAACTGGTCAAGCCCGAGAAACTCGTGCGCGACGCCAAGTCCTCCGAGAACTACGGCAAGTTCATCTGTGAACCCCTTGAGCGCGGCTACGCCACCACCATCGGCAATGCCATGCGTCGGGTGCTTTTGTCCTCCATGCAGGGCTGTGCCATTGTTGCCGCCTCCATTGAGGGCGTGCAGCACGAGTTCACGACCATGCCGGGTGTTCTCGAAGACATGACTGAGGTCGTGCTGAACCTCAAGCAGGTGCGCATTGCAATGACCACTGATGAGCCGCAGAGGCTCGTCGTTGAGGCCAACAAGAAAGGCCAGGTCACTGCAGGCATGATTCAGGAAAATCAGAACGTCAAGGTTCTGAATACTGATCAGCTGATTGCCACTCTGACTGAGGATCGCCCCCTGAAGATGGAGATTGAAGTACGCATGGGCAAGGGCTATGTTCCTGCCGACATGCACGAAGGCCTGGACGATGAGATTGGTTCCATTATTTTGGATGCCAGCTACTCACCCGTCAAGAAGGTCGCGTACTCCGTCGAGCAGGCTCGTGTTGGCCAGATGACTAACTACGACAAACTCATCCTTGAAGTGTGGACAGACGGTTCCGTGTCCCCCGAGGATGCCTGCGCATACAGTGCCAAAATCCTGAAGGATCAACTGTCCGTGTTCATCAACTTTGATGAACTTTCCTCCGAAACCGCTGAGGAAGAGGACGATCCGATCGATCTGAACCCGAATCTCTTCAAGAGCATTGATGAGCTCGAACTTTCTGTTCGTGCCACCAACTGCCTGAAGGCCGCCAACATTCAGCTTGTCGGTGAACTGGTTCAGCGTACCGAGCAGGCCATGCTCAAGACCAAGAACTTCGGTCGTAAATCTCTTGATGAGATTCGCCGGGTGCTTGACGGCATGGCTCTGAAATTCGGTATGACCGTTGAGGATTTTGACAAGAAATACCAGGAATGGTTGAAGAGGAAAGAGAAAAATGAGGCATAGAAAGTCCGGTCGCAAACTGAATCGGTCCAATACTCACCGTGCCGCCATGTTCAAGAATATGGCCCGCGCGCTCCTGACCTACGAGCAGATCCGCACAACCGAAGCCAAGGCCAAAGAGCTCCGTCGCGTTGTCGACAAGCTCATCACTCTGGCACTTCGTAACGATCTGCATACACGCCGCCAGGCCTACAAGGTTCTTGGCAGCCACCAGATGGTGCAGCGTCTGTTTGACGAAATCGGTCCTCGTTTCGAGGCTGGTAAAGGCGGTTACACCCGCATCGTCAAGCTGGCTCAGCCCCGTAAGGGCGATTGTGCTCCCATGGTCATCATTGAGCTGACCAAGAAAGCTGAAGTTGCTCCTGAGAAGGAAGAGACCAAAGCTGAAGAGTCCAAGAGCGAAGACTAGATAGTAAAAAGGGCAGGCCTCAGGTCTGCCCTTTTTTTTGTTTAGTTCTATAGATAATTCCAATACTTTTGATAGGTGCGATATGGATATTCGAAAACTCGAAGCTTTTTGCAAAGTGTATGAACTGAAGAGTTTTTCCAAGGCTGGTGAAGCGATGTTTCTTTCACAGCCTACAGTGAGTTCCCATATCGCCAATCTTGAGGCTGAACTCGGAGTCAGACTTTTTGATCGCCTTGGGCGCAAGGTCATTCCCACGCAGGCCGGGGATGTTTTGTATCGCAGCTCTGTACGTGTCTTCGAGAATTTGGAACAGGCCAAGGCGTCCATCGAAATGCTTCGGGACAAGGTCGTCGGTGAACTGATTATTGGGTGCAGTACCGTGCCTTCTCATACCATTATGCCCAATCTTCTTGGTGGTTTTTCCAGACGCTATCCTGATGTCGAGTTCTCCATTCACACCGGTGATTCCTCAGAGGTTATCAACCGTGTTGCCGCAGGGGACTGGCCCATCGGTATAGTGGGACGGGAGCCGGTTTCTGATGAGTTGACCTCTGAGGTTCTTTTTGAAGATGAGAATGTCGTCGTAGCAGCCGGTACGGCCTCCTGGTTGCCAGAGGGGCATATAGGTGTCGGGGAATTGGTCAAGCTTCCTTGGGTCATGCGGGAAAAAGGGTCAGGCACACGGCAGATTCTGGAAGACATCCTCGCTGCCGAAGGCAGGACGTTGCAAGATGTCAACGTCAGGTGTCGGGTCGACAGTACCAGTGAGGCCATGGCGCATACTATCGCCGGTGTCGGGATGAGCATGACATCGTTGCTCGCTGCAAAGCCGCATATCGAGAGTGGGGCTGTCAGACGAATCGATGTTCCTGAATTGGCAGGAAAGCGCAGCTTTTATCTTATATACCACAGCGGCAGGCACGTGTTTCCGGCACTACAGGCGTTTGTGGATTTTGCGCTACAGGCTGACAGAAATTTTTAAAAACAAAGGCCCGGAGAATTCTCCGGGCCTTTGTTTCTTTTATGGAATGAAATTGAGTGGCGGAACGGCTTTGATGATGCCGTGATCCGTCAGATGCTGATAGAAAAGTTTCAAGCCGTCCTTTTCCTTGTCCCCCAAATCGTAAACCAGACCGTCAAAGTACGAACACATTTCCTGTTCACTCAGACAACTTCCGTCTGAAGCCAGAGAGCACATGTCGCTGATATTGTCGGTTCCCCATTGCTTAGCGGCAATAAGGGTGTCGCACGCACGGCGCATGCGGTCCGGCTGGCTGTCGAAACAGGGCTTCTGCACTATCCAGACGCCGAAGATGAAGGGCAGACCTGTCAGCTCCCGCCAAGCCTCGCCCAGATCAATTCTGTGCGGGTAGTCGGGGTGGTAGCGGAGGTTCAGTGCTTCGTCACCGATGGCAAGTATGGCCGAAGGACGCTTCCCCTGTTCCAGTTGTGACGTGGCGTCGCCGGAAACGAATTCGGTTTTGACTTTCCACAGCTGGGCGAGCAGGACTCGCAGAAGCGCGGCCGAAGTATGAGTCTGTGAACTGACAAGGATGGTCTCGCCAGCCAATTCCTTGACCGGAGTGCGGCTGAGTAGGAGAACACTTTGAACAGGTCCGCAGCTGCCAATGGCGATATCCGGGATGAGGTAGTACTTTTCCGGGTGCCGCGCATACTCGATGCTTGATGTCGCGGAAAGGTCCAGCTTTCCTGCATCCATCCTGCGGTTCAGTTCAGACGGTGGACCGGAGACGATGGAGAAATCGTTTTCGATACAGTCGGTTTCCAATGGGTGATAGATCGGCAGGACATTGAGATAGCCGATCTTCCCTAGTCGAATGGTCATGCATTTGCTCCCATGATTCGATAGTCCATGGTCCGCTGCTTTGGAGTGAAACCTGCGGCTTCGACCAGTCGGTGTATCTCTTCGTGGGAGAGACGGAATTTCACGCCTGCCGCCTTGACCACGTTTTCCTCAATCATGGTGGAGCCGAAGTCATTGCCTCCGAAATAGAGAGCAAGCTGCGCTATTTTCGGTCCCATGGTCACCCATGACACCTGGATGTTGTCCACGTTGTCGAGCACAAGGCGCGAGACGGCCAGTGTGCGGAGGTACTCGACGCTTGTCAGTTTGCGACAGTCTGGCAGTTCCGTATGGTCCGGCTGAAAGGTCCACGGGATGAAAGCCGTGAAGCCGCCGGTGCGGTCCTGTGTCTCACGGACTGCGAACAGATGCTCAAGACGTTGTTCCGGGGTTTCAAGGTGGCCGAACATCATGGTGGCTGTCGTGCGGAGTCCCTGAGAGTGAGCCTCTTCCATGACGCCGAGCCATTGTCCGCTGGGGCATTTGTTGGGCGCTACTTCGGAACGGACCGCATCAACGAGGATTTCAGCGCCACCGCCCGGGATGGAATCAAGACCTGCGGCTTTGAGCCGTGCGACGACCTCCGAGACCGGGATGCCTTCCTTTTCACTCCAGAAGACGACCTCTGGCGGGGAAAATGCGTGGATATGCACCTTGTAATTGGCCTTGATGTGACGAAGCATGTCCTCGTACCAGGAGAGCGGCAGATCAGGGTGATGCCCCCCCTGCATGAGAATCTGGGTGCCGCCGAGGTTGAGGGTTTCCTGAATTTTTTCCCCGATCTCTTCGTATGAGAGAACGTATTCACCTTCCTGTCCAGGTTCCTTGTAGAACGCGCAGAACTTGCAGCAGCAGACGCAGACGTTGGAATAGTTGATATTGCGGTCCACGACGTACGTCACGACCGGTTCCGGGTGCTTTTTCAGACGGACTTGATGCGCCAACTGGCCGAGATCGTGAAAATCCGCTTCCAGATACAGGCGGCGGGCTTCGTCAAAGTCGATTCGTCCGCCATCGAGAATTTTTGTGTAAATGGTTTCGAGTGTCATTCTATACCTCGTTGAAGAAGCCGTCGCGTTCGACCGGCGTACAGCCGCAGCCCCGGATCATCTCTTCCAGTTCATTGCGGGTCATTCCCTGATCGCTTGTGGCTCCGGCTTCGTGACCGATTTTTTCCTCGACCACTGTTCCGTCGAAATCATCGGCTCCGAACTTGAGCGCGGCCTGTGCCTGCTTCACGCCGAGCATGACCCAGTAGGCCTTGATGTGCGGAATGTTGTCGAGCATGAGACGGCTGATGGCGATGGTGCGGAGTTCTTCCAGTCCGGTCAGCGGATTCTTGATGTCGAGCTGGCTGTTTTCGGTCAGGAATGGCAAGGGGATGAAGCAGGTGTATCCTCCGCCACGGTCCTGACTTTCGCGCAGGCGGATAAGGTGATCAATGCGGTCTTCCTTGGATTCGATATGCCCGAACAGCATAGTGCAGTTGGTCTTCAGTCCGAGGGAATGCGCTTCTTCGTGAATGGCGAGCCATTCGTCTGCAGTGGATTTTTTGGGGCATACCTGCTCCCGCACTGCGGGGGCGAATATTTCTGCGCCGCCACCGGGCAGCATGTCGAGTCCGGCTTCTTTGAGACGGGTCAACACTTCCTTGGTTGAGATGCCTTCAATCGCTGCGAAGTGGGCGATTTCAACTGCGGTAAAACATTTGAGAACTACACCGGGAAGCTGGGCCTTGATGGCTCGGAGGAGATCGGAAAAGTATTCAAGCTCCAATCGGGGGTGGCAGCCGCCGACGATGTGGACTTCCTGCGGTTTCAGCGCGGCGGTGGTGATTTTGGCGAGTGCGTCGTCCACATTCAGCACGAATGCGCCTTTCTGGCCTTCTTCACGCTGGTAGGCGCAGAAGGTGCATCCGTTGACGCAGACATTGGTGTAATTGATGTGCTGATTGACTACATAATAGGCTGTGTCGCCGTGCATTCGTGTCCTGACATGATGTGCCAGTGCTCCCACGGCCAACGGTTCGGGGCAGTCGAACAGACGTATCCCGTCCTCAAAGGAGAGGCGTTCGCCGTTAAGGACTTTCGCGTGGATGTCCTTGAGGCCCAGATTGTCGTAAAAATCGGATCGCAGCAGTTGCATGTATTTCTCCTGTGTCAGGATGAGGTGCTCAGGCCGTGTCGGAGAAGGTCCGCCACGGCGCGGGCTTTGGTTTCAAGTGTCAGACCGGCCGGTTCGATGCCTGCGTCAAGCGAGGGGACGGCGTGGCTTTGAAGGAACCGGTCCAGAACCGAATGAAGGTTGAAAACTGTTGTTTCGACATCAAGGTCGTCTCGAAGCTGGCCTGATTCCATGCCGTCCATGACAAGCTGCCGAAGATACTTGGCGTGAGCCTTGCGGATTTCACCAAGAAATTTTTCACGGAGCGGGAAGTTTTCCTGAAAAAGCATTTTGAGGTATATTCGGTAAATATACGGGTGTGCATCAATGAAGGCTCCGCTTGCCAGAAAGCTTTTTTCGATGCGCTCGAAAAAGTCACTGTCGGATGTGTCGCGGATTTCCTTGAGTGGTTTCTTGAATTGGGAAACCGCATGTCCGAAAAGGTACTCGAACAGTTTTTCCTTGTTGCCGAAATATTTGAACAGTGACCCTTTGGCGATTCCAAGACGGCCCACGATGCGGTTGACGCTTGCCTGATGGTAGCCGTGATCAGCGAATTCGCGTGTCGCTTCGGCCAATACGCGTTCGCGTTTTTCATCGGGAAGATTTTCAAATGTTTTCCGGGCTTGCGGCATGCAACAGTTCCTTGCCCTTTTGGGGCGGCTTCGGTAATAGTGACCAGGTGGTCACCATGTGTATCCATGCCAGCATTTTCTGTCAAGTGGGGTGTGGAAATACAATAAATCAAGTGAGATATGATGCCTAATACAATTACTCTCGGCTATTCGCCGTGTCCGAACGATACATTCATTTTCCATGGTCTGGCTTCCGGTGCCGTTTCTGCTCCGGCAGAGCTGGAAATCACGCTTGCAGATGTGGAAGAACTGAACGCCATGGCTGCTGACGGGCGTTTCGATGTCGTCAAGGTTTCCGTGGCCGCTGCTGCCGGAATTCTGGATGATTACGTTCTGCTGCGCGCAGGGGGGGCCATGGGGTATGGTGCGGGGCCGGTGCTTGTTGCCGGAGAAGCGTGTGATTTTGCGTCTCTTGATGGAAAGCCGGTCGCTATTCCGGGACGGAAGACCACGGCCAATCTCATTTTCGGTCTGTGTTGTCGTGAGGCTGGAATCGCTGTCGATTTGAAGGAAATGGTATTTGACGAAGTCATGCCTGCGGTCGCGTCCGGACAGGTAGCTGCCGGAGTCGTCATTCATGAAGGCCGTTTCACATTTCGGGAGCAGGGCATGGTTCGCGTGCTTGATTTGGGAGCTTGGTGGGAGAAGCACACCGGGTTGCCTATTCCGCTCGGTGCCATTGCAGTCAGGCGATCCCTTGGCGAAGAATTTGCGCGTTCAATGAATGAGGCCATCCGCCAAAGCCTGCTTCATGCGCGTGGTGATTTTGATGGTCCCTGGGAGTACATTCGACAGCATGCGCAGGAATTGGACGATGCGGTCATTCGTGAACACATTGATACGTTTGTGACGGATTACAGTCTTGACGTCGGTGAGGCCGGAGTCGGAGCCGTCAAGCGGTTGCTCGGCGAGGCGGGATGGTCCGGGAACGATGTCTTTATAGAGCTGTAGCGTGTGGCTATCCGGCCGCCTTTTTGTCCTGACTGATGTACACACCGGCGAGGACGATGGCTGAGGCAGCGTACTGCACCCAGTTGAGTCGCTCATTGAGGAACAGCCATCCCATTATCAGCGTGATGACCGGGATGAGGTTAACAAAGGCCGACGCCTGATTGGTCGGAATTTTGGTCATGCCGTAGTTATAGAGTCCGTAGGCGCCGAGGGTGATGAATACGCCGAGGTACACTACGGATGCCACACCCGGAAGGCTGAATGTCGTGGGGAGCGTTGTTGAGGGCAGGAAGAGAAGCGGGAAATAGAAGAGTGACCCGACAAAGGCCTGCACCATGGTGAGAAACCACGGGCTGTACCGATTGCTGAGTTTTTTGAGCGAGATCATGTAACCCACGGCACAGACCATGGCCATGAATTCAAGGAAGTTGCCGAGGAGCGGATTCGGAGCCGTGGCGGTCGCTTCGGCGGCCAGTGAAAGGGTCACTGCTCCGATGATGGCGATAATAAAGCCGGACAGCGTGCGCCGCGTGATGTGTTCTCCAAGAATGAAGCGGGCGGCCACGGCAACCATGAGCGGCAGCAAAGCACATATCATTCCGGCCTGTGAGGCTTCTGTATGTGTGAGGGCGAGGGCTTCGAATACGAAGTAGAAGCCCGGTTCGCAGACTCCCATGAAGATGAGCAGTTTCCAGTCCCCAGCCTTGTAGTCGATTCGGCGCAGGTTCTTGAAGACAAGCAGAAAGCAGAGCGAGGCTATGGCCATACGCCCGAAGATAACGACCATGGGGTCGAAATGGGTGAAGGCGATTTTGAGGACGATGAATGAGCTGGCCCATAGAATAACGGCTGCCCAGAGTGCGAAAAACGCCTTGCTTTTGCCTTGTGCTGTCACAGAGTGCTCCTTTTTACGATCGGGAAGACGTATTTACCACCAAAGGCGTGGGCTTGATATGACTATTTTCGACTCGATTCAGACGAAAAACGAATGGATTTTTGACAAATAGTCCTTTTAGACCGGACAGTTTGTCGAGATACGTTTGGGGAAAGCCTGCTGTTCAAGGAAACAAAAAAAGCCCCGGAGAACCGGGGCTTTTAGCGGTGTTCTCTCTTCCGTTGCTCTAGTGAGGGCAGACGGCAAGGACGTTGACAGGTTTATATCCGTTTGACGGATCTTCAGCGTAACGACAGCCGAGATGAGAATCGTCACGTTTGTGTGCGATATCAGTTTCGGAGCCGAGATAGAAGGGACAATTGTTGTTGTTGCAGATCAGGATGACGCCCCAGCCGGTCTCGGGCGGGGTGAGCCAAGGCTCCATGAGCTTGCCGCAGTGCGGACAGTCGTGATCTTCGAGTTCGGTAACAATTCCGGCATATTCATGAATGACCATGATGTCTCCTTTTCCGGCTCGTGTACGCCGGTTTTCTGTCATTGTTTTGTGAAGATAATTCCGCTGTCGTCCGCGTCAAGGGGCGGAGATCAATTTTCCGGTGGCGGAGGAAGCTGGCGGAGAAACTTGAACAGGGCGCGGGAGTCCTTTGGTGGTTTTCCTTTGGCTTTTTCCCGCCGTGCACCGAGAACGAGTTGGCGCAGTCGCTGGCCCTGGTCCGGATAGGTGTCGAAAAGTTCCTGCATGAGTCCATCGTCCCCGTCTATCAGTTGCTCACGGACTTTTTCGAGACGGTGAAACTCGGCGGTCTTGATGGTATGGCCCGTCTTGGCTGCTTCGACGATTTCACTGACGTGGGTGGTGTCGAATGTACGCATCAGTTTGCCTACATACTGCATGTGGCGTCGCCGCGCTTCATGCTTGGTGAGTTTTTTGATGAGCAGCAGGGCCTTTTCCACTTCCGAGGGAAGATCAGCCTCCTTGATGACTTTGTCGCCGAGGGCTGCGAGGTCCGCACCGAGTTGCTGGAGCGCATGCATTTCGCGCTTGAGTTGTGAGCGGCTCGGGCTGTCGTCGACTTCGTCGAATTCTTCGGGGCTATAGAGATCGCGTTTTTGTTTTTTTGCCATTATTTGTCTTTCAGTCCGGCATGAGCCAGATCGTGTTCGAGTTCTGAGTAGATATCCTGAACCGCTTTGGTCATGGCTTTTACCAGTGCCTGCGGATCGGGTTCGGCCAAGGGTTCCCGGCGGGCATAATCCTTGGAAAAAACTATGTCGTTTTCCGCTGTGGATTCATCTACAATAAAGATTTGCAGTTTCACTACAGCGGCGGGTGTCTCGCCGGAATAGTCTCCGTACAGGGCGTTGACGGTGCCTTCAAGCGTATATGTCGGCACGACCATGCTGCCCGGTTCGATAATATGCGAGAACTGGCCCGATGCACCGAGCCATTTTCTCAGTTCCGAGGTCAACATGTTGCCGGGAGCGACGAAATACATGTTGTAGAAGTCTGATTCAATGCGCCCGTCTGCCATCTGGTAGATGAGTTCTCGGGAGTTGTACAGGTCGGAAGTCGACATTCGGCGCACCTTGAGTACGATATCGCTTGCAGGCGGAGTGGCAGCCTCGGCACGTACCGGAGAGATGCGGTAGAATTTTTTGTCGATGGGCTTGCCGCCGAGCTTGACGCAGGCTGTAGTGGCAAGGGCCATGGTCAGCATGAATATGATGAGCTGGATTTTTTTCATGATATTACCTTAGTTGCTTTCCGGTTTGGCCTGACTTGGCGGTTTGCCGAAGAATACGCCGGACGGGTATCGTTTGGCGTCTCCGCTGAGTTCCTTGATATTCTGCATGACTTCGCGAGTGTCTTCAAGGATGCTGTGGATATTGGATTCCTCACTCGCGACAACCGCATTGAGGCGGTTGGCGAGGGCGTGTACCTTGGCGATGGCTGCCGACATGTCGTGCGATGCGCGGGTGATGTTCTCCAGTGTGGGAGCCAGATCGGACATGGCTTTGTCCATGCGCGGGTCGCCAAGGTTCTTGGCGAGAACATCGGCGGCTTTCTTGAAGCTGGCGATGGCACCCCGCGCTTCTTTCGCGGCACCGATGATGTCGTCACCTGATTCGTTGACGATTCTGTTGATGCCCGCGATGGCTCCGGCTGTTTCCGGAATGAGTGATTCGGCAGCAGGGTCGGCAAGGAGGTCATTGGTTCGGGCCAGTGCTTTCTTTGTCTCCTCGAGAATGCCCAGAATCCGGTTGCCCGCTTTTTGCCCGCCTTCTGTCTTCATGAAATTATCGATGCCGCCCACAATGGATTTCACATCCTTGATGATGCCTTCAATGTCTTTCTGCTTGATGCTGCCAATGGTTTTGCTGATTGTCGTGATGGCTTTTTCGATGCGGCTCATGGTGCTTGGTTCCGAGGGGATGTAGGCATATTCCGGTGTCCAGTCCACTTTGAGTGTCTTGCCGTTATCCGGGTCCGCATAAACGAGGTTCAGGAAAAGCTGGCCGGTCAGGCCGAGGGTGGTGGGCAGAACTCGAAGGCCCCGCTTTACTTCTTTGGCTATTTCTTCTTTGAAGTTATCTTTGCCGAATTCCTTGAAAAGGTCTTGATTGATGTCACATGTGACATAGACATATCGTCGGCCGTTTTCATGGATGTTGTTGTAGTGATTGCCGACGAAGTCGATGTTTGCGACGCGTCCGATCTTGACTCCCCGCAGTTTGACCGGCGATCCGATCTCAAGACCGTTGATCGATTCATCGAAGTAGGTCTCAATTGTGTATGACGTTGTGAAATAGCGTCCTGCGCCAAGTACTATGACGACCGCTGCAAGCATGCAGGTGCCGATGATCACGAAGAGGCCCAGTTTGAAATAGTCGTGTTTTCGTATCATGTCATGTTCCTTGTTTCGCGACAGGATGTTTGGTTGTGTCTGTGGGCTTCAGCGATGGCATACGGTGAAAGAATCGTTTGACGAAAACATCGTCTGAGGTGTCGCGAAGCACTTTGGGATCGCCTTCAGCGACAATTTTTTTCACATCCTTGTCGAGCATGATGACCCGGTCTGCCGTTTTATAGATACTGTCAAGTTCATGGGTGACGATGACAAACGTTATGCCCAGTGTTTTTGAGAGCTTGAGGATGAGTTCATCCAGTTCTGCAGAGGATATGGGGTCCAGTCCTGCTCCCGGTTCGTCGAGGAAAAGTATTTGTGGATCAAGCGCCATGGCGCGGGCAATAGCAGCACGTTTTTTCATGCCGCCACTCAGTGCCGCAGGCAGTTTGTACATGGCGTTTTCCAGATTGACCATGGCGAGTTTCGATTTGGCGACCATGGTCATGGCTTCACGTGGGAGATCTGTGAATTCTTCAAGCGGCAGCATGACGTTCTGGAGGAGCGACATGGAACCGAAGAGAGCGCCCATCTGGTACATCACGCCGAATTTTCTGATGATCCGGTCCCGTTGGTCACCCTGTGCATTGGTGAGTTCGTTGTCGTCGAAAAAGACCTGTCCCGCCATGGGCTCGTATAAGCCGATCATGTTTTTGAGCAGGGTGCTTTTCCCGCAGCCGGACCCGCCGAGAATGATGAACACTTCACCCGGCATGACGTCGAAACTGACGTCATCGACAACGACGGTGTCGTCATACCCGCAGGTGAGGTTGCGTACTTTTATGACCGGCTGGGCTTCGTTCATATGCTATACCTATATGCCGAGGTAGTAATAGATTACGGCGAAGATGCCATCGGCAAAGGCGATCATGACGATACCGGAAACCACTGCACTTGTCGTGGACATGCCGACTGCGCTTGCCCCGCTGCGGGTTTGCATTCCGCGCAGGCAGCCGACTCCGGCCACGAGTACGGCAAAAACCAGCCCCTTGAGCATGCCGCTGAAAAATCCGGCGAAGCTCAGGTAGGTGAAAACCCGTGAAGTGAAGGTGACGAGCGGGAAACCCATGGAGAGCATGACGACCGCACCGCCGATCAGGCTGGCAAAGTTGAAGAAGATAATCATCAGCGGGACCATGGTCAGGGAAGACAGTAGCTTGGGCACGACGAGGAAGCGCATGGGAGAGAGTCCCATGGTGGTCAGTGCATCCAGTTCCTCGTTGATTTTCATGGTGCCGATTTCGGCAGCAAAGGCCGACCCGGAGCGGGCGGCCAGCAGAATGGCCGTGACGAGCGGCCCCATTTCCCGGAACATGACCAGTCCGAGCATGTTGGGAACAAAAATTTCTCCGCCGAAGCGTTGCAGTGTGATGGCTGACTGAAACGACATGATGAGCCCCATCAGGAATCCGATGAGCACGATGATGAACAGGGAGTCCACGCCCACGGCGAGGCAGGAGAGCAGAACATCTTTCCAGCGCACCTTGCTCGGGTGTCGGATGGTTTTGCAAATGATGGCGGTCGCTTCGCCCGTAAAGGCGATCATTTCACGGATGCCGTTCAGCACTTCTCCTGTGGCGGCACCGAGAGCTTCGGTCAGTCCCCGCCGGTCCTTGGTCTGGTCTTCCCAGTCCGGGTAATCACGATCCCATGTCAGTTCCACGAGTTGCTTGTAGTCATCACGAAGGTTGTGCAGTTCAAATGAAGCGCCGGAATGGTGCGCTTCTTCCCGTAGTTTGAGCAGCAGGGCAACACCTGCACCGTCCATGTATTCAATGCGGGAACAGTCGGCCTCGGCATGTCGGAATCCCCCTTGGCGGATCGTCGCCACTGCGGGGTCCCATACATGTGTGGTACCGGGGGCATCTAGATGTCCTTTAATGCTCAGGCGCAGAGTATCGCCGGCAATCGTCGCGTTAATGTTTGCGTCGAAGTGGGGAGAAGGTGGTGTCTGATGCGCCAAGATGCTCTCCGTTTCCATTCATGTTGAAGGCGATGAGATAAATGAAGCCGATTGGCAAATATATCGAAGGTTTCACCAAATGGGAAGTCGTGAGCGCGATTAGTTTACGTAATGTAATAGGGGGAGTTGACAAAAACAAAAAAGAATAATATTCCTTTTAAGCATGAATAACAGAAAGATTGACGAATTAGATCTTAAAATCCTGAAGATACTTCAGGAGGACGGCAAGGTCTCCAATGCTGAAATCGCACGAAAGGTCGGCAAGGCTCCGTCCGCCGTTCTTGAACGAGTGCGCAAGCTGCGGAAAAACGGCGTCATCAAGGGCTACGAATGCATCGTTGACCACAAGATTCTTGGACGCGGGCTGACTGCGTTCACTGCCATTCGCGTGGAAGAAGGTGTCGGGGCAACCGAAGTCGGGGAAAAACTCGCTCAGCTGCCTGAAGTCCTTGAGGTGCATTACACCGCCGGACGTGATTCCTATCTGGTCAAGGTTCGTGTCGAGGACACTGAGGCGCTTCAGGCAGTCCTGGCCAAGTTCGGAACCATTGCAGCGGTACGGGATACCAATTCAACTATCGTGCTGACCACGGTCAAGGAGTCGCGCATTATTCCGCTTCCGTTTTCTGAAGACTAAGACTAATCCAAGGAGTTTCCGATGACTACTGAAATCTCCTCTCTGGACCCGAAGATCATTTCTCGGGGCAGGGAGTTTTTCGCTTCCATTTCCGGCGAGTCCCCATCAGTGTTCAACAAAGGCTGGTGGACCGGCAAGGTCATGGACTGGTCCATGAAAAACGAGGACTTCAAAGTCCAGATGTTTCGGTTTGTCGATGTTCTACCGTATCTGAACACCTCGGAATCTCTGTCTCGTCATATTGAGGAGTATTTTGCCGGGGAGGATTCCAATATCCCCGACGTGCTCAAGTGGGGAGCGACCAAGACCAAGATCGGCGGCGGGCTTGTGGCCAAGGTGCTCAACAAGACCATTCGTTCCAACATCGAATCCATGGCCCGTCAGTTCATCATCGGTCAGGTCTCCAAGGAAGCGGTCAAGGGCATCAAGAAGCTTCGCAAGGACGGATTTGCATTCGTGCTTGATCTGCTCGGTGAAGCCACGGTCAGCGAAGTGGAATCCGCTGCCTATCGTGACGGCTACCTTGAAGTGCTTGACGCCATTGAAAAGGAATGTGGCAAGTGGAAGCCGCTCGACGGCGGTTCCGGCGATCTCGACTGGGGGCATGCGCCCAAGGTGAATGTCGCGGTGAAGCCCTCGGCCTTTTATTCCCAGTCCAAGTCGGTCGATCTGGATGGGACGGCGGAAGGCATGATGGCGAGCATTGAGCCGGTCTACAAGAAAGTCATGTCCATGGGCGGCTTCATGTGCATCGACATGGAAGCCTTGAAATATAAGGACGCCACGGTTGAACTTTTCAAGCGGTTGCGCACCAAGTATCCTGATTATCCGCATCTCGGAATCGTGTTTCAGGCTTATCTGCGGTCTGTTGACGACGATGTGCGCGGGCTGCTCGACTGGGCGCGTGAAAAGGACCTGCCCATTTCTATTCGTCTGGTCAAGGGAGCCTACTGGGATTACGAGACCGTTCTTGCCAAACAGAACGCATGGCCCGTGCCGGTCTGGACGCATAAGCCGGAATCGGACATGGCCTTTGAGCGTGTCTCCAAGATGATTCTTGAAAACAGTGACATCTGTCATTTTGCCTGTGCGTCACACAATATCCGTTCTATTTCCGCGATTCAGGAAATTGCCACTGAACTGAATGTGCCTGAGGAAAAGTATGAATTCCAGGTGCTCTACGGCATGGCTGAACCTGTTCGCAAGGGGCTCAAGAATGTAGCCAAACGTGTCCGGCTATACTGCCCCTATGGTGATCTGCTGCCGGGTATGGCGTATCTCGTGCGCCGGTTGCTTGAAAACACGGCCAACGAGTCCTTCCTCAAGCAGACTTTTGCTGACGAGGCGGACATGGACCGGCTGCTTGAAAATCCGGAAGCGACACTGCGCCGTCAGCTTGAAGACAAATGTCAGAAGCCTGAACCGAAAGAGGGATTGCCCCGGTTCAACAATTTCCCGGCTGTGGACTTTACCATCGAGGCCGAGCGCAAAGCCTTTCCGGCGTCCATTGCAAAGGTCCGTGAGAATCTGGGACAGAAAATTCCGCTCTACATCAATGGCCGCGAAGTGGAGACGAGCGACACGCTTGATTCCTATAATCCGGCCAAGCCCGAAGAGATCATCGGCACAGTCTGTCAGGCCGGTGTGGGAGAAGTTGACCGCGCCATCGAGGCCGCATCAGATGCCTATCTGAGTTGGCGTGACGTTGCCCCGGAAGAGCGTGCGAATATTCTTCTCAGAGCTTCGCAGTATCTCAAGGATAATATCCACGACTTGTCCGCGCTTCAGGTCCTTGAAGTCGGCAAGCAATGGGATCAGGCCCATGCCGATGTGGCTGAGGCTATCGACTTCCTCGAATATTACGCCCGCGAGATGATTCGTCTCGGCAAGCCCCGCCGCATGGGGCATGCTCCCGGCGAAATGAGCCAGCTCTTTTATCAGGGCAAGGGAGTCGCCGCGGTTATCGCGCCGTGGAACTTCCCGCTCGCCATCTCCGTGGGCATGGTTTCCGCCGCTATCGTTTCCGGCTGCCCCGTGGTGTACAAGCCCGCCGGTCTTTCTTCCTGTATCGGCAACGGTCTGACTGAAATGTGGAAGGCCGCGGGCCTGCCTGACGGTGTGTTCAATTACATTCCGGGCCGTGGTTCGATCATGGGTGATTATCTTGTTGATCATCCGCAGGTTTCTGTGATTGCATTTACCGGTTCTATGGAAGTCGGTCTGCGTATTCAGGAACGTGCGGCCAAGTTGCAGCCCGGTCAGCGTCAGTGCAAGCGGGTCATTGCGGAAATGGGCGGCAAGAACGCCACCATTATTGATGACGATGCCGATCTTGACGAGGCCGTGCTCGGCGCACTGTACGCCGCCTTCGGTTTTCAGGGACAGAAGTGTTCAGCATGCTCCCGCGTCATCGTGCTCGATTCCATCTATGACAGGTTTGTCGAGCGTCTGACCGAGGCCGCCGAGTCGGTCAAGCTCGGACCATCCGAGAATCCCGCCAATTACATGGGGCCGGTCGTGGACAAGGGGGCACAGGAGAATGTGCTTCGCTACGTCAAGATTGCCGAAGAAGAAGGTAATATACTCGTCAAGCGCGAGGTTTCCGATGATCTCAAGGCTACCGGCGGCTGCTACGTGCCGCTGACCATTGTTGACGGTATCACCAGAGACCATCGCATTGCACAGGAAGAGGTCTTCGGGCCTGTCCTGTCCGTCATGCGGGCTGCCGACATGGACGAAGCGCTTGATATCGCCAACTCCACCAAGTTCGCGCTTACGGGTGCCATTTATTCCCGCAGTCCGCGTAATCTGGAGCGGGCATACAACGAATTCCGCGTCGGTAACCTCTACCTGAACAAACCGTCTGTCGGTGCGCTTGTCGAGCGTCACGCATTCGGTGGATTCCAGATGTCCGGTGTCGGTTCGAAATCCGGTGGTCCTGATTATCTGCTCCAGTTCATGGATCCCCGTCTCGTTTGTGAAAACACCATGCGCCGAGGCTTTGCCCCCATCGAAGAAGATGATGATTGGTTGAGCTAGTCGTAACTGAGATAACAGAAAAGCCCTGACAGAAAATGATCTGTCAGGGCTTTTTGTCTTTTTACGAATGAATTAGTCGGAAATCTTTCGCACCTAAAGCGGCAATTCCATGGTGTGCCATTCAGCGCCGCCGTGTGTGGATTCGGATACACCGCAGTCCTGAAAGCCGTGGCTGGCGTAGTAGGGAATAAGGTCTGTCTTGCACAGGAGCAATACCTTGCTTTTGCCCATGTCGCGTGCCTGCTTGACGAAACTGTCGAGCAACTTGCCGCCGATGCCTTTTTTCCGATACTCCGGCAGGACCGAGAGTGAGAAGATGACGATGTTTTCACCCTCAGGGTCGTGTCCGATGAGCTGCTTGAACTCTTCGTCTGAAATATCGTCTTTGCTGGTGGAACCGCTGTTCACCTGCCCGATGACTTCTCCTTCGTATTCGGCGACGAGGAAACCTTCCGGGTAATGGTTGATGCGGTTCTCAAGAGATGTTGTCCAAGCTGCCTCGCAGGGCGGAAAGCTGCGGACTTCGATAGTATGGCAGGCGGTGAGGTCGTCATGCTCGACCATGCGGATCGTGAGTTCGGTCATTGTATTAATCCAATTCTACGCCTTCAAGGGCGGCTTCGAGTGTTTCCCAACGCTCATACTCGGCTTCGAGCTCCGCTTCAAGCTTTTCCAGTCGAGTCTGGTCATCGGCCATGGATTCGCCGCTGTTTTTGAAATAGTCCGGCGCGGCCATTTTTGATTGTAGTTCTTCGAGTTCCGATTCGAGCTTTTCGATGAGAGCGGGCATGGTCGCGAGTTGGTCGCGTTTCTTTTCAAGCTCGTACTTTTCCTTGTAGCTGAGCTTTTTCTTTTTGGGCTGTGCAGTTTTTTCCGCTGTCGGCTTCGGCTTGCACGCCTTGGCGGGCTGCGTTTGCTTTTCCGGTTTCTGTCTGAGCCAGTCATCGTAGCCGCCTACGTATTCGGCGACATGACCGTTCCCCTCAAAGGCAATGGTCGAGGTGACGACGTTATTGAGGAAGGCGCGGTCATGGCTGACCAGCAGCAGAGTGCCGGGGTAGTCCATGAGCAATTCTTCCAGAAGGTCGAGCGTCTCGACGTCAAGGTCGTTGGTGGGTTCGTCCATCACCAGAACATTGGACGGGTGCGTGAACAGGCGGGCGAGCAGCAATCGGTTGCGTTCGCCGCCGGAAAGAACGGAAACAGGCACTTTGGCGCGATCCGGGGTGAACAGGAAATCCTTGAGGTGACTCATGACGTGGCGACGGTGCCCGTTGATGTCCACGAAATCATTGCCGTCGGCCACGTTGTGCCGTGCGGATTTGTTTTCGTCGAGCTGTTCGCGCATCTGGTCGAAATAGGAGACCTGAAGGTTGACGCCGTGCCGGATGGAACCGGTGTTCGGTTCAAGTTCCCGGAGCAGGATTTTCAGAAATGTGGTTTTGCCTGCGCCGTTGGGACCGATCAGGCCCACCTTGTCGCCGCGCATGATGGCGGTGGAAAAGTCACTGATGAGCGGTCTGTCCGGGGTGTCGTCAAAAGCGAAGCAGATGTTTTTGGCCTCGGCTACCAGCTTGCCGGTGCGGTCGGCTTCCTGAATGACCATCTTGACCGATCCGGTGCGTTCGCGGCGGGCCTTGTGTTCCTCGCGCATTTTGCGAAGATCGCGGACGCGGCCCATGTTCCGGGTGCGGCGGGCCTTGATGCCGCGGCGAATCCACGCTTCTTCCTCGGCCAGTTTCTTGTCGAAATTGTGGTTCTGCTTGGCCTCGGCTTCAAGGTCTGCATCCTTGCGCTTGAGATAAGTCGCATAGTCGCAGTCCCAGCTGTACAGATGGCCCCGGTCCAGTTCGATGATGCGTGTGGCGAGGCGTTTGAGAAAGGCACGGTCATGGGTGACGAACAAAAGGGCGGCGTTTTGGCGTACCAGAAAATCTTCAAGCCAGTTGATGGATTCGATGTCCAGATGGTTGGTCGGCTCGTCCAGAATGAGCAGGTCCGGGCCGGACACCAATGCGCGGGCGAGCAGGGCGCGGCGTTTCGTCCCGCCCGAGAGTGAATCGAACGGCTCGTCGCCATTGAGTTTGAGGTGCGAGAGCACGGTCTCGATGGTCTGGTGATGCGGCCATCCTCCTGCGTCCTCAAGGGCATGCTGTGCGCGTTCCAGCGTTGCGACCAGAGCCTCGTGATCTTCTGTCGGTGTCGCGTCGGATGCTTCGGCCAGTGCGCGGGATGCCGTGTGATAGGCAGAAAGGTGTTTGCCGGTCTCGCCCAGTCCCTGCGCTGCCACGTCGTAGACGTATCCGCCGAGGTCCTGCGGAACTTCCTGCGGCAGCATGGCGACGCGTGCTCCCTTGGCGTAGTCAACGCTGCCGGAGTCGGGCGCGGTGATACCCTCGATAATGGAGAGCAGGGTGGACTTGCCTTCGCCGTTGCGGCCGAGCAGGCAGACGCGTTCGCCCGGTTCGATCTGCATGGACACCTTGTCCAGAAGTATCGTCCCGGTGAAATTGATGGAAATGTCTTGCAGGCTGACAACGGCCATAAATTATGTGTCTCCAAAGAAAAGGGGGCTGGTCGTGCAGCCCCCGGATGTTTACGATGATGCGTTTGTTACTTGCAGGCGTCCTGAAATACTTTATGGCGCTCTTTGTATGGCGGGAAACCGAAGAAAGCGGAACCCGAGACAAGGACATCCACGCCCGCGTCGGTCAGTTCTTTTGCGTTTTCCGCAGTGACACCGCCGTCGATCTGGATGAGCGTGTCGGCTCCGGCATCGGTAATCATGCCTTTGAGTTCGCGCACCTTGTCGAGGCAGAACGGGATGAACTTCTGGCCGCCGAAGCCCGGATTCACGGACATGATGAGGACCATGTAGAGCTGCGGAATGAGGTACTTGATCGTTTCCAGCGGGGTGTGCGGATTAAGCGCCACAGCAGGCTTGCATCCTGCTTCGGTGATCTGGGCGCAGACACGTTCCAGATGGTCGCATGTCTCGGCATGCACACAGATGAGGTCGGCTCCGGCATCGGCAAAATGCTGAATGTACCGGCCCGGTTCCTCGATCATCAGATGGCAGTCGAAGAACAGTTTCGATTTTTTGCGCATTGCCTTGATGATCGGCGGCCCGAAAGTGATGTTGGGCACGAACATGCCGTCCATGACGTCAAGGTGGACCCACTCAAGGCCCGCATCTTCAAGAGCTTTCAGCTCGCTTTCCATGTTGGCAAAATCCGAGGAAAGCATGGAAGGGGAAAGTATCATGATATTTTACTCCGCTTAAGGACGATGTGTTGGGGAAAGGTGTACATTCAACCGGCGTCCCGTGCAAGTTTTCGGAAAATGTAAATCCGGCTGAGCGTTGTTTACGGCTGATTCGTGATGAGACGTTCTGTCATGTATCCGAGTACACACCCCAGCACGAGCGACGAAATCAGAAGGGGAATGATCGCAGTGACAGCGGTTTCCGCAATGAGGATAACCAGAGGAATGCCTGTCAGCAGCGCGATGATCATGCCGGATACCGCGCCGGTCAGCGGCAGGCTGGCATAGGTGAGCAGCAGGCTAACACCGAACCAGTGCAACAGCGTTGCGATACAGCCGTGCCAGCCCATGCCGAGAAAGACCAGTGGAATGACATTCAGGATTCCTGCAGCCGTCCCCAGAAGCAGGGATTTTATGAATTTATCCATTTGTCCCTGTTGCCTCAGTCCCTGCTATTTGTCCATCTTGAAATCGACTTTGATTTTGAACAACTTGTCCGCAGGCAGGTTGAGCACCTTGATGCCGGTTGCCTCGGTGATGGAAGCAAGAATTGCTTCCACAGCGTCCATGTCCGGTGCGATCAGCGCGAACCATACGTTGAATTCGTTCTCGCGCAGGTAGTTGTGTGTCACGCCGTCGTGTTTGTTCACTTCCGCGACGAATTCGTCGAGTTTGTCTTCCGGGCAAGAGGCGGCGCACAGGGTGGACTGCCAGCCCAGTGCCTTGGATGTGAAGTTTGCGCCCATCCTGCGGATGACGCCGGACTTCTTCAGATCGCGTACCCGTTCGAGCACTTCGGCTTCCGGAAGCCCGACCTGTTTGCCGACTTCTTCGTAAGGCCGCGAGACCAGCGGGAAATGAGACTGAATGATGTCCAAAATCTGTTTATCGTAACTGTCCATGAAGAAAATCTCCAAAGGCTTGCATATGTATTTCGTGGTGCCCGAAAAGGGGCGGAAAAATCTGGTGGAAGCCTTTTTCAAAACTTCCACCAGATGATGTTTCATTACTTTTTCGGTTTCTTCTTCGGCTGATACGAGCAGAGCGGCTCTTCCTTGAGGTAGTGGCCGTTCATGGTCTGGGCGCGGGCACGGCAGCCGCCGCAGACTTTTTCGTATTCGCAGTACCCGCATTTGCCGTCGTAGACATCCGGGTTTCTGAGGTTGAGAAACTGTTGTGATTTTTTCCAGATTTCCGGGAACGGGGTTTCGCGTGTCTGGCCGCAGTCGAGTTCGAGGTAACCGCAGGGCTGCACCTGTCCGCGATGGGAGATGAAGCAGAACCCTACGCCGCCGAGGCAGCCTCGGCTGACAGCGTCAAGGCCGAAGTTCTCGAAGTTGACCGGAGTGCCGTCTTCCTTGGCCCGCTGGCGCAGGATGCGGTGATAATGCGGCGCACAGGTGGCCTTGAGCTGCATGTCGGTCGTCTTGCGGAAATCATAGAACCAGTTGAGCACATCTTCGTATTCTTCGGCAGTGATGATCTCGGTGCCGAGTTCCACAGCACGTCCGGTGGGGACAAGCAGGAAGATGTGCCAAGCGGATGCACCGATATCTTCGCAGAGATGGAAGATATCCTTGAACAGGTGCAGGTTGTTCTTGGTGACCGTGGTGTTGATCTGGAACTCAATGCCCACGTCCTTGAGATACTGGATGCCGCGCATGGATGCTTCGAATGCGCCGACTTCGCCGCGGAATTCATCATGCTGTGCGGCTCCGGGAGCGTCGATGGAGATGGAGCATCGTTCGATACCTGCATCTTTCATCTGTTGCGCGGTTTCCGGCGTGATGAGCGTGCCGTTGGGGGCCATGACGCAACGGAGGCCTTTGGTCTTGGCGTAGGCGATCAGTTCGTACACGTCATGACGCATCATGGGCTCGCCACCGGTAAAGATGATGATCGGGCTGCCCACGTCCGGGAAGGTGTCGATGAGTGCCTTGGCCTCTTCGGTGGAGAGTTCTCCCTCGTACGGCTCAGGGTGTGCCTCGGCTCTACAGTGCTTGCAGGCGAGGTTGCAGGATCGGGTCACTTCCCATGCGATGAGACGGCAGATGGGAGTCTCGCCGTCGTCGAGAAAACGCTTGGGCGCGATCTCTGCGCCGGGATGCGCCTTGCCGTGGGGATGACCGCCGGGATGTCCGCCTTTGCCGTGAGGGTGTCCGCCGGGATGACCGCCGGGATGTCCTTTGTGTTCGCTCATATTACTTTTTCAGCGCCTTCAAGACGTCTTCGGTAAAATAGGTGAGAATAAGGTCGGCCCCGGCACGCTTGAAGGCGACGAGGGATTCCATGACCACGCCCATTTCGTCGATCCAGTCGTTCTGGGCTGCGGCTTTGATCATCGAGTATTCGCCGCTGACCTGATAGGCGGCCACGGGAGTGTCGAAGTTGTCGCGGACCTGACGGAGGATGTCGAGATAGGGCATGCCCGGTTTGACCATGAGTATGTCCGCGCCTTCTTCGAGGTCGGCAACGGCTTCACGCATGGCTTCGCGACTGTTGGGCGGGTCCATCTGATAGGTCTTGCGGTCTCCGAACTGCGGTGTGGATTCTGCGGCTTCGCGGAACGGGCCGTAGAACGCCGATGCGTATTTTACTGCGTAGGACATGATCGGGGTGTTGATGAACCCGGCGTCGTCGAGAGCGGCGCGGATAGCTGCCACGCGGCCGTCCATCATGTCGGACGGGGCGACCATGTCGGCACCTGCACGAGCCTGTGCCACAGCGGCTTTTGCCAGAAGATTCAGGGTAGGGTCGTTTTGCACATAGTCGTTTTTCACGATGCCGCAGTGTCCGTGGGATGTGTATTCGCACAGGCAGGTGTCGGCGCAAACCACGAGTTTCGGCCAGCGGTCCTTGAGCAGGCGGATGGCCTTCTGCACGATGCCGGTGTCGGCATATGCCTGTGAACCAGCTTCGTCCTTTTCTGCCGGAATGCCGAACAGGATGCAGGATTTCAGCCCGTTTTCAACGGCCTCGCCGACTTTTTTCTCAAGCTGTTTCAGGGACAGCTGATACTGACCGGGCATGGACGATATTTCCTTCATGAAGGATTCATCGTCTGTTTCGACCACGAAATAGGGCATGATGAGGTCGTTGGCAGTGACCTCGTTTTCGCGCACCAGTTCACGCATGGCGAGGCTGTTGCGAAGCCTGCGTCCACGATAAAAATCAGAAGGAATCATATTCACTCCAGTACGAGAGATTCATTTTGAAATTTCAATAAACCTTTTTGGAAGGTATGCAAAGAAGTGCATGTATTTTCACCTTCCACAACGGCCAACGCCGCCAAACGACATTGATGAATTGCATTCATCTGTCATGGCGGCGTAGACCAAAAATTCTGGAAAGGGGTCTGGGGAAAACCTCGTTAACGAGGTTTTCCCCAGCCGCCGGATGCGTTCTCTTTACAGAGGTTCGCCGGAGATTTCCTCGTCGGTGAGGTAACAGGCGGGGTCCTGTGCCCAGAAGTCGTCATAGTAGGCTTCGGCACGGGCGCGGAAGTTACCGCCGCAGATGTTGAGGAAACGGCACTTGGCGCAACGTCCCTTGACGTGCGGGCGCTTGTCCTTGAGCTTGTGCAGCAGCTCGATGTTTTCGTCTACCCAGATTTCGGAGAACGGGCGTTCGAGCACATTGCCGAAGGTGTGGTGGCGCATGAACTGATCGGCGTGAACCTTGCCGTCCCAGGAGATGCAGCCGATGCCGCGGCCGGTGGAGTTGCCTTCGTTCATCTTGAGAAGTTCAAGCACTTCCTTGGCGCGTTCAGGGTCTTCCTTGAGCAGGCGGTGATAGACGTGCGGGCCGTCGGCGTGGTTGTCCACGGTGAGGACTTCCTTGGGCTTGCCCTTTTCGAACAGCGCTCTGGTCTCGTCCATGATGAGATCGACGACATCGCGGGTTTCCTGATGGTTCAGGTCTTCCTTGATGAGTTCGGAACCTCGGCCGGAGTAGACGAGGTGGTAAAAACAGATGCGGGGAATCTCCATGTCTTCAATGAGTCTGAAGAGATGGGGAATCTCGACGGCGTTGCGTTTGTTGATGGTGAAACGAAGGCCGACCTTGAGGCCTTCGGCCATACAGTTCTCAACACCCTTGAGCGCCTGCTTGTAGGAACCGGAAACGCCACGGAATTTGTCGTGAACCGCTTCGGCACCGTCAATGGAAATGCCGACGTAGGAAAGGCCGACTTCCTTGAGCTCTTTGGCTTTTTTCTTGGTGATGAGCGTGCCGTTGGTGGAGATAACCGCACGCATGCCCTTGCTTGTGGCATACTTGGCGAGGTCGACGAGGTCTTCGCGGACCAGCGGTTCGCCGCCGGAAAAGAGCATGACGGGTGCGCCGAACTGGGCGAGATCGTCAATGATCGTCTTGGCTTGTTCGTTGGAAATGGGGTCCTTGTGTGCGCTGGGGTCAATGGCCTGTGCGTAACAGTGGACACATTTCAGGTTGCACCGCTGGGTCATGTTCCAGACCACGACGGGTTTCTTGTCTTTGGCGAACTGCAGCAGGTGTGAGGGCAGCTGGCCGGATTCACGATTATAACGCAGGGCGTCGGACGGTTCGACTGCTCCGCAGTAAAGTTTGGAAATGCCTATCATGTAGTTAAAACCTCTCTTATGAAGTGAAGGCTTGGCGTACCACACAAAGAGTGCGGTGTAAAAGACGAAAAAGGGGCCGAAAAGCCCCTTTTGTTGCTCTGTTGAGCAATTTAATAATTATTCTTAGAAAGTCAAGTCGTGAGCATGAATGTTATTCGGCAAGCCGGACTTCGACCCGGCGGTTTTTTTGCAGGGCTTCCTTGGTGGTGCCGTCCGTGAGCGGGCGGGATTTTCCGTAGCCTACTGTCTGGATGAGATCCGAGGGGATTCCCCATTTGTTGACCAGATATGCCTTGACTGCTTCTGCCCGTTTTTTCGACAGGGCGAGATTGTATTTTTCATCACCCTTGGCGTCGGTATGTCCGCCGATGATAATGCGTTTCCCTTTGAGTTCGGGGGTGCTCAGAGCTTCACCTACGGAATCGAGCAGAGGATAGGAGGCAGCGCGGATGGTGCTTTTGTCAAAGTCGAATTCCACGTTCAGGTTGACACCGTTGATCTGCGGGCGGTCTGCCTGTGCTTCGGGGGCGTCTGTTTCATCGGGCAGGTTGCTTTCCATTTGTTCAACGGACGAAGGCGGCGGTGCCGTTGGCGTCAGGTTGGCTTCGACGTCCCGGGCATCCTGGGCAAATTGGTATCCGGCATCCGGCGCGGGCAGCCAAGCCTTGAGCGGGGTGGCCATGTCTCTGGCGATGGATCGGATGATTTTCTGAAATGGTCCCTGCGGCAAACGGGTATCGTGGCGGAAGTAGAAGTAGTCCTCAGGGAATTGGTCTTCGATCCGGCCCGATTGCATCATTGTCCACAGGAGGTTGCCGGTTCCGGCCGAGTAAACATTTATCTGAATGGTGATGGCTGTTTCATCCAGCGTGTTGCCTGCATAGAAGTATGGAACCATGCCGAGCACCAGAAGGTCGGCACCTCGGCGTCGAGCCAGTTCCAATGCTCTGGTCAGCCCGAGATACCGGGTACCGGGCTGAAATTCCATGATCGGGAACAACCGTTCTTCCATCCAGACATTATGAAATATCTGCGCAAACGATGTGGACAGGTATTCATAATCTGAATTGGGTTGCTGAATGGCAAAAGGGTGGAAATATGCGGTCAGGGGACGGTACTGCTTGCTTTTGGGGTGTACCGAAACCTGAAGTGACGATTTCCTGACGGGTGCGTCAGTGTAGACTTTCGTTTGATCCGTAAGGGACGGGTCTACATATGCACATGCGGATAATGTGAGTAACAGCCCAAGAATAAAAACTTTTTTCATGACATTCACCGGATTTTGGTTGCAACCTTTCCGGGACTTGGCGTCATGAGCGTGACGCCCCCGGTTTTCATGCCGGGGAAAAAGCAAGTAGCGTGCCGCTATTGAAGCGTTTCAGTGGGCGAAGGGGCGGATTCGATGGAATCGAGCAACTGTTCACGGGATTCAAGGAGGCCCTGTCGGAGCAGGAGCCGCTTCCCGGTGGAAAGCTTCCGGAATTCGGGCCGGTCGGCCAGATCGCTCAATCGTTCCATTTCAACGAGTACATTTCTGATGAGTTTTTGAATATCTCTGTCGCGCGGGCCGAGCTGTGACGCAAGGACAGCCAGATCACGGATGTCCTGCGCCATTTGCTTGAAGTTCTGTGGATTGATCTGCTTCGCGAGTTTGCGTTGCGCTTTCCACGCTTCGATTTTGTCTTTGAACCAACTCATGCTCTTTCCTTATACGGTGGGCAGTCCGCCCTGAAATACGGCCAGTGCCGCGATCATGCCGAGTAAAAGAGGTATAAGTGCCACGGGAATGACTTTGGAGAACGAGGTCTGGTGAATGTATTTCAGGCCGATGATGGTCAGAAAGAGGCCCCAAATGGCAGCAAAAAACATCCACGCTATTTCGATTTCCGGTATGGGCATGGGGAAGATGCCAAGCACGATGGGAGCATTGGCATAGGTGAGCGCCCGGAAGGTCCCTTCAAAGCCTTTGTTGTCCGCACGCATGAGAATCAGCAGTACGTGGTAGATGGCGGTCATGACGAACTGGCCTGCGGCGATGAACGCGGGCAGGAACAGGAGCATGAGTACGGCGGCTGCCGAACCTGATACGCCGCCGAGGCTTTCGGCCTCTGGTGCGCCTGATGTGGAAAGGCCGGCCAGTCCCCAGAAATACTGGGAAAAACTCTGGATCAAGGTCAGCAGGATGGTGAATGTCAGCGGTTTGGATAATCCGCCCCCGACCGGCATTACCGAGAAAAAGAGGCGCGGCGAAGTCAGGATCAGTTTGATGGTCATGTAAAGACCCTGAAAAAAACCGTAGCGGTCCAGCTGTTCGAACGGCGGCGGGACGGACATGCTGTCCTGATCACCGTCATCCGTTTTTTTCCCTGCCTGCATCGGATCGGGGAAATCGTCACTGAACTCTCCGGTCCAGCCGGGAATGGGAGCCCGCTCGTTTTCGGCAGACGGCTGTTCATTCTGTTCTGATTGTTCAGTCTTACTGCCGGTGGAGTATTTCGACCCGATGACCGGCGGTTTTCTCTGGCTGGATTCTTCAGGCGGAGTCATGTCGCCGAGCTTGTCCCACAGTTCGTCTTTCGGGTCTTCGCCCGGAGCGGTAATTGGGGGAAAGGTCGATTCTTCCCGAGTTTCGGCAGGAGGTGTTTCCTGTACCGGCTCTTGGGGAACAACCGGTTCCTGTTCCGGTTGTTGTTCCGGTGTTCGTTCCTGTTCCGGTTCCTGCGTTGGTACGGCAACCGGTTCAGGGTCGGTGAAGTCGAATCCATCTTCCGGCAGTTCGCGGAATTTGAATTTCGTCTGGCACTTCGGGCAGGTGGCGACCTGTGAACGTGCGGGTATTTTTGATTCGTCAACCGTGCGGCTGAACTGACATTCCGGGCAGATTATTTCCATCGTCAATCCTTGAAAGACGTTTGAAGCGTGTTTTTTGTGTGCTCGTATCTATTTTGTACGGAAGAATCAAGCCGTGCGCAATGGGCTGCACACGGTTTGGCATCGGCATTATGCCGGGTTTTCTTCCAGCAGCAGCACCTGAAGAGCACCGGCTATGAAGGAGGCCTCGGGGAATTGCGTCCTGTCGAGATGCGGATAATCGTCGTTGAGAACGTGCTGCACCGTGTCGCCGCTTGCCTCGTCAAAGCGTTTGAGTTTGGCGGTCAACTCTTCCGGAGTTTTTCTCAGGCGGCTGTAATGCAGAATGGGGGCATCCAAAGTGAGGGCGACCCGGCCTTCTATGCCGGTCAGTTTTTCATGGATAGGCCGTTCAAAACGGACGGATTCCCTGTTGCGGAACAGGCGGAGCTGGAGGTCGGGCCACAGTCCGTAGCCGACTTTGCAGTGTGAGTCGTCAGGATAAAATGTCATGCGGGGGAAATAGCATGCCTCAAGGCGTTTGATGAGCAGCAGGGCGGTAAACAGACTCCAGACGTCTTCGCTGAACATCTCGTCACCGTCGAGGTAGAGAACCCATTCGCCTTCACATTCTTTGAGCATCCGGTTGCGCTGAGAGGCGAAGTCTTCCAGCGGGTGGGCAAAATGCTTGATGGGTGCGGCACAGGAAAATTCCCGGTTCGGCACTTCTTCACTGTCCCAGATGATTACGACTTCCTTTACCCAGTCCGGAAACTGGGCGAAAAACGTATCGAGTTCCGGTTCGTCCGGTGAAAGAATGGCTGCGACGCTGAGGTCCGGAGCCTGTACGGCCACATGGCTCAGGTAGGAGCTGTTGATGGCCTGATGAGAGCGGGCTTTTATGAATAGCCGCTGGAGCGCTTGAAATCGTGTGCGGTCTTCCTCGCCTAGATCCGGGTTGATCCCGGTATGACTGTTTTCCGTGGTGGCTCCGGATTGAGCGAGCAGATACAGCTGCGCCCATAGTGAAATATCGGTGATCAGGCTTGCCCGACTTGTGCCTTCCTGCCATTCCGGGTGTGCTTCGAGAAAATTGCGGGCTGTGGCCCTGTTGGATTCACAGACGATGAGGCGTGCATTTTCTGGCAGCTCCGCGTCGAGCGCTAAAGCCTGTGCGCCGGTTCCGAGTCCGAAAAGGATGCAATTCGTTGCGCTGCTTTTGTTGAATATCTTGAGAGTGCGGCTGGTAAAAGCGGCAACGTCGTCTTTTGATGGAATGGGGATGGTCTGGGCTTCGTTTTGTGTATCTGTGAAGTCGAAAGCGAGAACGGCATCGGTGTAGCGGGGGATCAGAGTGCTGCTCATGGAATTATTCCTTTGCGGCTAAGAGTTCGTGATAAATGTTTTCAAGCTGTCCGGTAACAGTTTGGGCTCGGAAGAGACGAGCGGCTTTTTCGTAACCTGCCTGTCCCATCTTCCGGGCTTCATCCGGGTGAGTGAAAAGATATTTTACTGCTGTTGCGTAATCCTCGACCGAGGTGGCGATCAAGCCGGTGACACCGTGGTCCACCAGTTCGAGCTGGGCATTGTCCCTGAGTCCTTCGCACGGATGTGTGACGACAGGGAGGCCGCAGGCCATGGCTTCGGCGATCACAAGCCCGAATGACTCGCCAGTGTCGTTGGCATGAGCCAGCAGGGATACGTTATCGAGAAATGAGGCGATTTCTGCATCGGTCTGGACCGGATCATGAAAAATGACGTTCTGTTCCAGATTGTTTTTGCGAACAAAGTCGTACGCTTCAGGAATTCCTCCGATGACATGATAGCGGAATTCAGGAATTTCGCGAGCGAGTACTGGCAGGATGTCGAGGGCCAGTCGGGACCATTTCCCCGGGTCGGCACGAGATATCCGTCCCGCAACCGGCAGGGTGAAATCCCGGTCCTTGCGGGCGTTTGTTTCAAAAAAATCGGTGTCCACCGGATTGTACAGAGTGGAGTAGCGTGGCGGTCGTGCGTCGATACCGTTTTGTGCGGCAAATCGTTTGAGGCAGAAATTTGAGACAAACAGCGTGCGGTCGATGATATTTGCCGAGGGAGTGGGGTCATGGCGGCCGAATACATTGGTTTCGACCACGACCGGGGTAGCGGCAAGCCGCATGGGCTTGAGCATGTCCGGTTCGGGCCAGCCAGCCCGATGGATGTGGACAATCTGCGGTTTGAATTTCAGCAGTACGTCATGGAGGTCACCGCCGACATAGGTGTCGATACCCTGTTCCCTGAGCTGTGCCGCCCGTTCCCCGTCCTGCGGGCTGTAGACGGCAGGATGGAAATGGTTCCGGTTCAGATTGGTGACGAAAAGCTGCATCACCTTTTCGGTGCCGCCGAGTCCGAGGGACTTGGCAACATGAAGGACGCGGACAGGATAATCAGGCATGGCTGGAAAGTGACACAAGCGGATTGTCTTGTAAACACAACACGTAAAAGAAAAGCGACCCGTTCAGGCTGCTGATAAAGGCCCAATTGGGGCGTTGCTGCGAAAAGACCAAATCCTCGCGTACGGGAAGTACGCATCGGCCTTGTTCTTTTCTTGCGCCTACCACTCGAACCTTTCTCAGCAGCCTGCCAGAAAGGATAAAGGTCCGATTGGGTCGTTGCTGCGAAAAGACCAAACCCTCGCGTACGGGAAGTACGCATCGGCCTTGTTCTTTTCTTGCGCCTACCACTCGAACCTTTCTCAGCAGCTTGCCAGAAAGGATAAAGGCCTGATTGGGTCGTTGCTGCGAAAAGACCAAACCCTCGCGTACGGGAAGTACGCATTGGCCTTGTTCTTTTCTTGCGCATGTCTGAATGAGCTTTGCAATACTTGAAGCGGCCCGCTGATGCGGGCCGCTTTGATTTTATCTATTGTTGTTGGTGTAGGCGTTGGCTGCGCGGAATTTGGCCGCATTAAATCCGGTGCGAAGTTTTGGTGGCGCAACGGGCTTTGGCGGTGTTGCCGGAGCCTGTTTCGGCTTTGGCTGTGCCTCGGCCTTCGGCGGCGTGGCAGGTGGTTGCTGTGCAGCCTGCGGTGCGACTGGTGCCTGCGGCTTGGGCGGGGAAACCTGCGACGCGGGCGGGGCCTGGGGGGCCGCTCGGGGCGGAGCCGGAGCCTTGGCCTGAGTCGGGGTTTCCGCTGGTGCGCCCTTGCCGTCATGTATGGGAACGATCTGCGCATAGGCGGATCGCAGTCCATCGAGAATCTTGATGACGTCGTCGATCATTTTGTTGTCCAGACGGATGTTCGCCTTGACCAGTTGCGAGGTGCAGAATCCATAGAGCTGTGCGAGTTTGGGGGTGATTTCACCGCCCTTTTCCTTGTTCAGGGAGTCTGCGAGTTCATGGATGATCGCCATCGCCTTGGAGATGTAAATCCCTTTTTTGGCATAATCCTTGTTGTCGATTTCGATTTTCGCACGCTTGAGGAACTTGATCGCTGCTTCATAGAGCATGATCAGAAGTTCCCCCTGCGTGGTCGTTTCGACCTGGGTTGCGAGGTAAGCGCGTGCTGGATTGGCCATAATATTCTCCTGAGCTTAATCCTAAGATCCTAATTGTGTAATTGCCGAAGTGAGCTGTCCCTGTTTCAGACGGTATTGGCCTAACAGGGTGTCGAGTCTGGAAAATTTGAGCTTCATGGTTCTTTCCAGTTTTTCGATTCGCCTGTTCTCATAGGCGATTTTATCGTCAATGGAATCCATGATGTCGTCATAGTTGTTTTGAAGAACGGCAAGGGGACCGCCTTCGTTGGTAAATTTGTTGAAGGGTTTGGTCAGTTCCGTGAGTTCGTCGATCATTTGTCCGGACTTGCCCTGCTTGAGAGAGATAGTACCGCTATGCGTTCCGGCTGATGTGTCATCCAGTTTGATTACCAGACCTGTTGCATCGCCGCTCATGGCAGTGATGTTCCAGCCGGAAATGTTTGCCTCGACGCCATTGATCGTGGCGCTGGTGATCTGGGTGCCGTCGCTGACCACTTCTATTTCGTAGTCACCCGGTTTGGTCGTTCCCTTGATGCGGGAGGAATAACTGAGTTCACTGGTGTCGCTTCCGCCTTCATAGTCTGCGGCAAAGAGTCGGGCCACGGCCTGCGCGTCGTTGTCCAGCGCCTTGTCGAGCTCTTCCATGTCGATCTTGAGGAGACCGTACGTACTGGAGCCCTGGGTGGCATCTGTCAATATCCCGATTTGGGAGAGGGAGGAATATTTATCCCCTTTTCCTGTGTCCGGATCATAAATTTGAAAGCCGACACCCATCTCGGCAGTGATGTTTTTCAGTTTCTGGGAAATAATATCGACACCGTAGTTGCCAGTCAGGATGGACCCGATGTCTTTTTCATCTGTCGAGTCCTGATCCATGGAAACCGAGGCCGTGCCGTCCACTTTGGTAATGGCTTGGACCCGCGCCCTGATCGCGTTGACCTCATCGACGAATTTGACGATGTTTTCTTTAATCGCTTCCTTGTCGGTGGTCACGTTGATTTGTATTTCCGTTCCGGGCTTGGCACTCTTGAAGTTGAGTGTCAGGCCTTCGATGACGTCGTCCACCACGTTGGATGGGCGTTCGATCCAGTCTGCCGCTCCGGGAGGAAACCCATTGACTTTGATCTGGGAATTGGCGGCATTCTGCGTTTCATTGAAATCCGAATTGTTGAAAATGATGTCACCGGCGTTTGATATGACGAGCTGATTATCCGCGCCCTGATCAAGGCCGTTGATTTGCAGGTGATAGACTGATCCGTCAAAAATGGTCGAAGCGCGAATGACCCCGCTGGATTCCGGGTGGGTATTGATGATGTTGACGAATGTGGAAAGAGACGTGTTCGCGCTGATGTTGCTGATGGTATGGGTTTCTCCGGCATAGGAGAAAGTGAAATTTGTATTCGTGGTCGTCACTGCCGTGCTGAGTGAACTGACGCCTGACGCGGTGATCTGAACATCGGATGATGCAAGCTGTCCGACCTCAATGACGTGGGCTCCCTGCTGGGCATCGCTGTTGGCTGTTGCCGTGATGATGGATGTATCCGCGCTGCTGACTGACTTGCTCATGAACTCGTTGACGGTGTCGAGTTTTTCGAGCGTCGTCTTGAGGGAGAGCATCTGGGTATTGAGATCTTTGAATTGGGTATTCTTCTGTGCCCAGGAGGACTTCCACGTTTCCAGACGGGTAACGCGTCTTTGTTCTACATTGACAAGACTGTCAACGAGCTGATTGAAATCAGTCCCGTCGCCGAGTCCGGTAAAGTTGATTGCACCTGAGGTATACGTTTCTGCCATGGCATTTCCCTATATGGAATATTTTTCCCGGTTACATCGGGTCGCCATCAATCCTGCAATCCTGGTGCCAGAGAAGCATCTTTGTTTATCCTTTTGAAATCAAAGGCCGAGCCCCCGCAAGGGAGCTCGGCCGCATGTGCGCAGAGTATGCGACTTGAGTCACCACTAGCCGATGAGGGACAGAGCCATCCTCGGCAGGGAGTTGGCCTGTGACAGCATGGAGACTGAGGCCTGAGTGAGAATCTGGTTTCTGACGAACTGAGTCATCTCGGTTGCGACGTCAACGTCGGAGATGCGGGATTCAGCAGCCTGGACGTTTTCAGCCTGAATCTGCAGGACCGAAACGGTGTTTTCCAGTCTGTTCTGAAGAGCACCGAGGTTGGCTCGGATCTTATCCTTGGAGACGATTGCGTTGTTGAGAACATCCAGAGACCGCTGGGCGAGTGCCTGAGTGGAAATGGATGCGCCGTCGCCTGTACCTGCTCCGAGACCAACACCAAGGGCGGATGCCGTGGAGTTGTCGATCTGGATGTAATAGTAGTCCTCGGAAGAGTCGTTACCATTACCGAAGTGGACCTTCAGCTTACCCGAGGAGACCAGGCCGCTACCGTCGTGAGTACCGGACAGGTTACCGTTGAGCAGGTGAATGCCGTTGAAGTCGGTGGAGTTGGCGATACGGGTGATTTCCGAAGCCATGGCCTGATACTCGGAGTCGATGATCAGACGCTGGTCAGAGTTGTAGGTACCCGTGGATGCCTGCATTGCCAGTTCCTTCATGCGGATCAGCTTTTCATCGATAACGCCGAGGGCGCCATCAGCCGTCTGAATGAGGGAAATGGAGTCGTTTGCGTTACGCACACCCTGGTTCAGGGCGGTGATGTCTGCACGCATCAATTCGCGAACAGCCAGACCAGCGGCGTCATCCGAAGCCTGACCGATACGCAGACCGGAAGACAAACGGCGGGTTGAAGTTTCAAGAGCTCCGAAGTGAGTGCCGAGGTTTCGAGCGGCATTCATTGCCATCATGTTGTTGTTAATAACCAGGGACATAATTTCCTCCTTGAAATTGTTCCGGCTTCCATGCCTGAAGTTCACACCCGGTAATTATGTTTTCCGGGTACTCCTTTTGCTTGTTGCACTACTCATCGTCCGTCTGGCGGAAAACTTTAGGTCCATTGAACAAATTTTTATGTTTGGAATTCAGGAAAGATAAAATGAATTTGACGAGGAGAATCGTGTGGTCAGAACACGTTGAAAGAGCCCGTTTCCAGAAAAGGAAAGAGGCTCTGTCGGGATAGCTGGAAAAAAAGGTAGCTGTTGTGTGGTTATGTAGAGAATGTGCTGCGCATGGTTTTGATAAGTTTGGATATTCTTATCTCATATGTATGTTCGGCCAGAATCCTTTTCCGTGCGGCATGGGAAATTTTGTCACGCAACGTCTTGTCGGAAAGATATAGCCGGATCAGGTTCGGGATTTCATCCGGGTGATGGTAGACAGCCGCTTCGTCGTTCAGGTCGAAGAGATCTTCCATTTGTTCGCGGTGATCGGTCAGGACGAATCCGCCGCAGGCCGGTACGTCGAAGACGCGTTGGTTGACTGCGCCGATCATCTGGCGACTCGTGCAGTTGAAGTTGATTTTCGACTCGGGGTAGAAACGCGGCAGTTCGTCGTAATAGTCGAGGCCGGGGAGGTGCCGCCAGTTATTGTTGGCACCAAGGAGTGTTTTCCAGCCGGAATCTCCGACAATAAGTGGGGTGAACTGGAGGGTGCGGTCTACGCAGTCGAGTCGGTATTGGCGAGTGGCTTCCCAGGTTATCAGCGACTCCAGAGCCAGACGGGCCTCGGGCGTCGGTAGATTGTCGTAAAATGCAAGCCAGTCAGGCTGTTTCTTTTTCAGGTATTCCACCACATCGGTTTCCCCTGATGTACCGAATCCTGCTGCGATATTTTCATATTCCTTCTGCATCTGCGGAGTAAGGAGAGCACCATGCAGGCTGGTCGCCACGGGGCGGGTCATGGAGTTGCCGACAAACGAGACGTCACATGACCATTCCCGAATTGTGCTGTCGCTCAGGTTCGGTTTGAAACGTGCGGGGTCCGTGGCCAGTGGCAGATAGTGGACATTTTGAAATCCTTTGTCCCGCATCTGGTCGAGATTGCCTGCGTCAAAGGTAAATATCGCGGTGTTGTCCACGCCCGGGTGGGCGTATTCATGAAGGATGAGATGCGGATTGTCCACAAACCATGAGGCGAGTGGCAGCCCCATATCACTCAGCAGGCCTGCCAGTTTCCCTTCCCGGTCCAGTCCGAAATGATTGACGGTCAGGACAAAGTCCGGTTTGAAGTCGATGACGGCCTTGAGCAGTTTTTCTATGAAGTTCTGACTGCCGGTCCCGCTTTGATCGAGAGTAATGGTTTGATGCGCAATGCCGAGGCGTTGCAGGGATGAGAGTATTTCGCCGCAAAGAAAATAGCTGGAGTCGAAAAACAGGATGCGCGGTGTGGCTGATTCGAATTTCGGATAGCGTGCCTGGGTCCAGAAGTCGGTCTTTGCCTGTTTTTTCAGGGTGTCGGCCAGCAGTCCATAGTAGTCTCGGTTCAGGCGCAGGTAGAGTGGAAGAATGACTGGGGTGAACGGTTTACCGTCATTATCTGCCTGCCACTGAATGAGTTGGTCCATTGCCGTCTGCGGGTCGGCATCGTCAATCCAGAGTATGTTGTTGCGCTCGGCTGCTTTTTTGCTGTCGGAGATTTCGCTGATGGCTGATTCACGGTCTATTACGGCGATGGGACCGCGCTGCGCGAGTTCGGATATGCAGTGTCCAAGGCCTGCGCCGATGAGGACTGGCAGGGTGTCGTCCGGGACCTGTGTTGCAAGATCAGCTTCCCGCTGCATGCCGTTTCGGCCCCAGAGGTGCCATGTCTTGCCATTGATATGGATACGGATATCGGACAGTCCGTCCGAATCTGTCACTGCCTCGGCAGAATAGGGGGTAGCGCTTTTCATGGTCAGGGTATGTACTGCATATTCCGCACCTCATGCAAGGTCTGCGTCTTATATATAGTAATACCCACCCGGAAGTAGCTGCTTGTTGAGAGAGAAGCCCCGGAACCGTTCAGTCCCGGGGCTTTTTTCAGTTTGGGTAGTGTTTGGGGGCGATCAGTCTGATCCGCCAAAGAGTCCCTTGATGGTGCTGCCGATGGATTCGCTGCCGCTGGATACGCCGTCAATCGCCTTGCCGAGTGATTCCTGAAGCTGTTTGCCGACCTGCATGACCGAACCGGTGACATCGCCCGTCATGGATTTGAGAACGATGGCAAAGGCTTCAGCCGGAGAAGTGTCCTTTTCCTTGCCGATGTCTTTGATGTGCAGGTCCGGCAGGTCGATGCCCATGCCTTTTTCCTGACCGAATGCGGCCAGCATGGAACCGCCAAGATTGATTCGCCCGTTCTTGACGATGAAGTTGTTGATCTGGATTTTCTTTTCCGAACCAGTGCTGTCAGCCTGTTCGGTCTTTTCTTTCTTTGTGGTCTTCTTTTCGCTGGCAATGGTCTTGTTGACGTTGTTCAGGATGGTCTTGAAGTTGTCGGTTTTTCCCTTTTTCTCGTAGCTGATGATCGGACCGTCAATGAAAATTTCTTCGATGATGATTCGGTCCGAAGTCAGGGAGTCGGTGTTCACCTTGATTCTGATGGTGTCACACTCCAACGCGTTCGGCAGGGAAAATCCCTTGGGGTTGCCCAGCAGAAAATCATCCAGCGAACCGGAGCCGGAAAGGATGGAGATGTCTGCCGAGCCGAGTTTTACTTCGGTTTTGGTGATCTGCGGGCCGTACGTTTCCGTGGCGGTCTTAATGATTGAGCCAAGGTTGAGAATTGCGAGAACAATCATGGCTATGATGCCCAGAACGACAGCACTTCCGCCGATGAGGAAGATTTTTTTCATGTGAACTCCTGCGTGTATGAATTTCCAATTTATAAAGAATATGTTGAAAGACGGCAGAATGCAACCTTGATGCAGGAATGATTATTTCAGCAACGGCAGCGGCGGGTCGGCGAAATACGCATTCGGTGGTGCCGGGTTGCCTGAGAAATCGGCATCCATTGAAGGGCCGGTTTCAGGCAATGTTACAGGCTCACCGTCGAAGATCGCCGATTCAAGGCGGCGGCACAGAGAGGAGGCCCTGTCTGCCGCTTCATTCATCATTTCTTCGGCGGTCATACAGTTTTTTTTGCCTGTTTTGGGATGGAGGAAGCTGAGCTGGCCCGTGACAATGGAAGACTGACGCATGAGCTGCGGAGCGTAAAACAGCGTGGCTATTTCACGGATGGAGTCGGGAAGAATGGGCAGAAGTGCGAACAGAGCCGTGGAAAGAGGGCGGATTGCGGATGCCTGCTGCATGATCGCGAATGTCTTCCACGCTGTACGAAGGCTGTCTGTCATTTGTTGAGATGCCGTGCCGGTCATGGTAGCCAGTGCCCGTGTGGGAATTCCCGTTGCAAACAGGTCCGGACATTGCCTGAGGTGTTCACGCATGGAATATCGTTTCTGGCCGATCATTTCCGGGCAGAGGGCCATGTCCATGAGTGATTCGAAGGCGCGATGTCGTTGCTGTGCCTTTGAAGCTAGCGCTTTGTCGCTGGCGTGGTAGTCGCCTGTGAAGTACCAGACCATCGGATGGAAGACCGCGTCTGCAAGGATGTGCGAGATGAGTCCGACAAGCAGGGCTGACGGCAGTTCCTTGTCAGCCATGGCCTGTGCATGATGTGCTTGGGCGCGAACAAGGGCAAGGGTGTCGTTGCTGTCCGAGCCATGAATCGTGTTGCCCAGAGAACGGATGGGACGGCACTTTGGCAGCACGCCGTAAAATGCGACATCGGGCAGGATGGAGCCGAGCAGCAGGCCTTGTGGGCAGCGGGACAGGGCTGCGGAAAAACGAGTGTCGCCGAGTCGGGTTGCTGTCCGTTCGGCTATCTTGAAGTGTGTCAGTTCCTTGGGCATGGGCTCTCGATCCGGGTTGCGTTTTATGTATCGTACTTGATACCGTTGTTTCCGCAAAGCAAACTTTCAGCAGAAAATGGGACAAGATAATGAAATACGTGAATATGATAAATGAGAAAGTGGCTGTAGAGAATGAGAAAGCCTCCAAAGGGTTCTCCAAAGGTGAAAGGCGCGAGGATTACGCCGACTCCTGGAAAGGGACCGGAAATGTCGTGCTTGTCGGTCTGCCGGGAAGCGGTAAGGCGAAACTGGCTTCACTGCTGGCAGAGCGGACAGGGCAGGAGGTGATCTCTCCCGTCGATGCAGTCGAAGCGGTTGCGGCGTTGGGACGTGAAAAGACGATTGTCGTGCTTGCTGACGAATTGGTTGAGGACGATTCCGTCCAGCCGCAGATTCATGGCGCAGGCAAGGTCTTTTATCTCATGGCTGACTCGAATACCCTTTCGGCCCGTGTGGCAGAACGGGATGGAAGTGACCGCGAGAGTCTCTGGCGTGAAATGTCGGCGCGGTTGGCGATCATGGAGCCAGTTTTTTACAGCGTGCTGCATTTCATAATGCAGGCCACCGAAACTCCCGAGTCGCTTGTGGAGGATGCGCTGGAGAAGATTTCCTTCTGATTTCTGTTCGAAAGGCCGGTTTGTGGCGTTTTTCTACGCACGTGGCGTCATCGTGTGATGGTGACATGATGCGGGCTTTGAGGTACACAGTGTAGCCCGGTGACCAGACATAGAGCGATTGCCGCGTCTGTGCCGGAACAGCTGACAACGGACCGCCTCGAAGGGCGTGTATCTCAGATATTAATGATATGGAGTTTATTGATGCCGGAAAAGAAACTCAGGGTCGATTTCATGGCCATGACACCCGATGCTCTTTCGCTTATTTATGCTGCTTTTCGCCAGTGCTATCATGCCGGTTTCGTGGCCGACATGTGGCCGAGGCTTCTTTCTGGCGAGATTGATCGTCAGGCGCAGGCGGATTTTGTGAGCAAGACCATGGAGTCCGGTCATGACAGTCCGATAGAGCATGTATCCATGACCTTTGCCATTGAAGGCATTTCACGGGCCTGTTCTCACCAGATTGTTCGACATCGTATCGCTTCCTATTCGCAGCAGAGCCAGCGGTATGTGGCTGAGAATGACATGGAATATATCCTGCCGCCCGCTATCGCCAAGATACCAGAGGCTCGTGAACGATTTGATCGCTTCATGGAAGAAGTTCAGTCAGCATATACTGATTTGCGTGACATCCTCATTGCGAACGGCAGGAAGTCCAAGGCGAATGAAGATGCACGGTTTGTGCTTCCTCAGGCTGCGGAAACCAAGATTGTCCTGACAATGAACTGTCGCAGCCTGCATCATTTCTTTCATTTGCGGTGCTGTAACAGGGCCCAGTGGGAGGTTCGTGCCGTGGCGGATGCCATGCTTTCTATCTGCAAGGAGAAACTGCCTGCGATATTTGCCAACGGTGGAGCGCGCTGCGAACAGCTTGGTTATTGCCCGGAATCGCCGAAATTTGCGTGCGGTAAATATCCGACACGCGAAAAAAATATCTAATTTGATTTCCCCATATCGGGAAAATTTCCCGGCCTTGAGAGACCCCGTGACACATGAGTTTCATTTGTCAAGGGGTTTTTTGTTTGTTTTTTCAACAGGTTTGGTGTGTTCGTAACGTTCTTTTCCCCGAGAAGCCTTGTGTTTCAGGGGCTTTCGGCGAAAAGCTCGCTTCTCGTTTTGACAAGAAAAAGTGCTGAGAACTGTTACCATGTTGTTTTATTCACTAAATACAGATAGTTAAAATGATTTCGGGTTAAAATGATAGGGAAATAGGAACTAGTGACAGTGAGGAAAAAAAAATGAATGAAAAGGAAAATACTCAAATTTTGAGCAATTTGATGATAAATCCAAAATAGCCTGTGGAAAATTATTTAACAAGCTGTTTAAAAGTGTGTTTTCTAGAGTGTTTCAAGATGCCGGAAACCCTTGTAACACGGTTGTTTCAAGCCCTTCACGGCGGAAAGCGCCTTGCATTGCGAGTTTTATAAAAAAATATATGATTTTAACCGTTTGGAAATGTTTTACGTTGTCGATAACCTGAGCGCATCTTCTTTCTTACGATTAGAATTCGAGATTTGTCTCGCGTCATTCAATGATCTAAATCCCACTCCATGATGAAAACTGCCTGGAAGCAAATTCTTAACTCACTTGAAAAAAGCCTGAACCCCAGTCTGTACACTGTCTGGATCAAGCCTCTCAGTGGTACAGTCGAAGGTAACCGGCTCACGCTGTGTGCCCCCAACGAGTTCGTCGCTGGTTGGGTCCGCAGCCGCCTGCTTTCGGCAATAACGGACGCAGCCACCGAAGTAATGGGCGGAGAACCGCGCATTACCGTCAAGGCCAGCCTTGAGAAACCTGTTAAACCTGCCATAGTCCGCTCCAAACCCAAGGTGCGCGACAATACGCCTACCGCCAGACATCTGGGCCTGCCCCTCGTGGACACTCCCAAGCCGATTACGGCACGGAACTGGCGGTTTTCTTTTGACGATTTCATTGTCGGTTCGTCCAACGAACTGGCCTGTGCAGCGAGCAAGTCGATCTGCGACAGCGCATTCACTTCCGACCACCTGTTCCTCAGTTCTGGTCCCGGCCTGGGCAAGACGCATCTGCTTCAGTCTGTCGGCAACCATCTGTGCAACATGTCCAATCGTCGGAATGTTCGAGTGGCCTGTCTTTCTTCCGAAGACTTCGCTACCCGCATGGTACTTGCCATCAAGGGACGCCAGATCGATCAGTTCAAGGCGCAGTTCCGCCAGAACATCGATGTGCTTCTCCTCGAAGATGTTCATTTCTTCCAGGGCAAGGAAAAGATGCAGGAGGAACTTCTCTGCACCCTGACCGCTCTGCGTGAACGCGGGTGCAAGGTGGTGCTGACCAGTTCTTTCATGCCCAAGGAATTTTCCGGCGTGGACAATCGCCTCGTGTCTCGTTTCTGTTCCGGATTTCTTGCTCACATCAATCGCCCGGACATGGATACCCGACGTCGTATTGTCGAGGAAAAGGCCCGCAGCCTTCAAGTGAATGTCCCGGTAGCTGTGACTGAGCTTCTGGCCGAACGTATCACCACGGATATCCGACAGCTCGAAAGTGCGATCGGGAACCTTGTGCTCAAGGCTCGTCTGCTCAACCGGGCAGTGACAATGGATCTGGCCTGGGAAGTTCTGGAAAACTACGCCATCCAGAATGCCGCACCTGATTACGGCCATATTATTGATTTTGTCTGCAAGAGCTACAGCCTGTCTCATGACGAGCTGAAATCCAAGAGCCGCAAGCGTCAGATCGTTCTGGCCCGCAATACAGCTTTCTATCTCGCTCGCAAGCACACGGAACTTTCCCTCAAGGCAATCGGCGAAAAACTTTGCCGCAGGCATTCGACCGTATTGAAAGGAATTACAAAGGTGGAGCGTGAGATTTCACAGCAGACACCGCTGGGCCGCCAGCTTGAGCAGACCACGGATCGGCTCACTCCCTAACGCCCCCACATGTTCTTCCTGAGTCGCACGCATCAGCCACTTGAAGCCAGCGATTCCGGGAGACGGTTTTTACCCGGTACAGCATGTTGCTGTGCCGGGTTGTTTTTTGTGGGAGACCGCTTGCAAGCGGCTGGCAGATGTCTTGAAAAAACAGGCTGCCTATTGGGCGAAGCATTGCCCGTAACAAAACACCTCTTTAAAGTTCTCATGAACTCAAAGAGGTGTTCGTAATTCCATAAATCAAATTTCGTTTTCGTGGTCAGCTTTTCTGTAGCTCAGCCAGTCGTTTTTTGGCCTTCTCGGGGTCGAGGCCGCGTTTTTTGGCGATGGCGTGAAGGTTGTCCTCGGCATCGGTTGCGCGGACGTAGACGGGGTCTATGGGCGTTTCCGAATAGATGGCATCGACAGCTGCATCAAGCAACAGTTGCGGCGATGCGTTATCCCACTGCGAGCCAAGCATGGTGTAGCCGGGGTTGGCGGTTGACAACTCGGCAAAGAAGTCGGGATTTTTCCTGAGGCCGCTTCCCATGAGGTGGGCGGTATCGCCACAGGCTGCCATGCGTTCTGCCGCTTCCTCAAGAGTAAGCGAGGTGAGCGGCTGTATGATGTTGAGCGAGGGCGCATCAAAGGTTTCCAGATAGACCAGTCCCCGGCGGGCATAGGTCAGTACATGCAGATGGCCTTTCAGTAATTGAGCCGGGCCGGATGCCAGAAGGGGAAGATAGTCGAGTCCCGCAAGGGGAATTCCGTGTCCGGCTGCCAGTCCTTCGGCAGCGGCGAGGACAAGACGCAGGCCGGTAAAGCTGCCGGGACCGCGTACACAGGCTATTTTGCCGATGGCATCAACACCGATCCCGAATGCGTCAAGCATCTCCTTGAGACCGGGCGTGAGGAATTTTATGGACTGACCGGGCACGGTCCATTCGCGGGAGGCGAGCAGGGTACAGCCGTTCGGACCGGGCTGGCCGAGTACCGCCTGAAGTCGTTCTTCGGTCCCGCCCATGGCGAGAACAAGATCGGTGAGATTAGAGGAGCAGTCTGCGGACGTCATTGAATATCGCCAAACTCATGAGTACCAGCAGGAAAAGGATGCCGATACGGGTTGCCACCGCTTTCCACCGGTCGCTGACCGGACGGCGGAAGATTATTTCCAAAAGACAATACACTATATGCCCGCCGTCCAGTACGGGAATGGGCAGCAGGTTGATGATCGCAAGGTTGATGGAGATGATGGCGGCCAGTTGCAGGACGTCGAATACGCCTGACTGCGCCCCTTGATGGATGACTTGCGCGATCATGATCGGACCGCCGATGGATTCCATCGGAATGAGTCGTTTCACTATGTTCACGAAGCCCATGACAACGAGTTTCGAGTTGTTCCACGTCTGTTTGATCGCGGTGGTAAGTCCGAGTCCTTCGACCGGCTTGAAGGCGGTTTCGTAGCCGCGCTCAATGCCGATGACCGGAACCGTGACTTCTTCTCCACTCAGGGTCTTGAAAGTCTTTATGCGCGGGGTGACCTGCATGGTGACCGGCGAACCTTCGCGGTCAACCACAATGGTGAGTTCCCGGCCTTCGGCAGCCTGAATGGTCGTGACCATTACTTCCCATGATTCGATCGGCGCATCGTCAATGGTCATGATGCGGTCTTTCATCTTGAATCCTGCGGCTGCGGCAGGGCTGTCCGGGATGACTTTCCCTGCTACCGGGAGCAGGTATCCCTGTCCCTGTGCAAGCAGCAGAAACCAGAAGACGATGAAAGCGAGCAGGAAATTGAAGACCGGCCCCGCGGCAACAACGCACATGCGCTGCCACGCCGGACGTTTGGCAAAGAGTTCTTCATCCGGGAATTCTTCGTCTTCCTCACCGGCTTCCCCGGCAAGCTGCACGTAGCCGCCCAGCGGGATGGCTGAAAGTTTGTATTCTGTGTTGCCGGAAGTGAAACCGGCAAGGCGGGGGCCGAAGCCGAGTGAGAAGGCTTTCACGCCCATGCCGAAAAGTCGGGCAATGGCGAAATGGCCGAGTTCGTGAAAGAAAATTAGTCCGCCGAGTACGAGTACAATGGCGATGGCGCTTGTGATCATGTAATCCTCATGGGGCCGCGGTTTGATTGATGCGGCATCCCGAAAGTATAAGCACTGTTCGGCGGTTGGCTAGAGGGCCGCCTGTGTTTCCTCGCGAACCGTCCGGTCCAGTGCGAGAATAGCCTCGGAAGTGGATACGTCCACCGGGGTGTGGCGGTCAAGTGCGGTTTCGATCATGCGTGGAATGTCGAGGTAGCTGATTTTTTCTTCAAGAAAGGCGGCAACCGCGATTTCATTGACCGCGTTGAGTACGATTGGGTGGCTATTGCCTGCGTCAAATGCTTCCTGTGCCAGACGCAGGCAGGGGAACGCCTCGACGTCCGGTTTTTCGAAAGTCAGGTTGCCGATTTCGGCGAGGTTGAGCTGCGGCACGTCTACTTCGACCCGGTTCGGGTAGCAGAGACAGTGGGCGATGGGGATCTGCATGTCCGGGGTGCCGAGATGTGCGATCTGTGAACCGTCCACGTACTCTACAAGCGAGTGAATGATGGATTGCGGGTGAACCACGACGTCTACCATGCTGATGGGCAGGCCGTAGAGATGGCATGCTTCGATGACTTCAAGCCCTTTGTTCATGAGCGTTGCCGAGTCGATGGATATTTTCGCTCCCATGTCCCAGTTGGGATGGGCCAGTGCCTGATCGCGTGTGACGGATTCGAGAAATTTTCTGTCCCTGCCGTGGAACGGTCCACCGGAAGCGGTGAGGATGAGGCGTTTCAGTTCCTCTTCCTTTCCATGTCCGGCAAGCCCCTGGAACAACGCGTTGTGTTCGGAATCAACCGGCATGATAGTCGCGCCGGAAGCGTGGCATGCCTCGCGGATGAGGTGCCCGCCGAGTACGAGGGATTCCTTGTTGGCAAGGCCGATCATTTTGCCCGCTTTTGCTGCGGCCAGTGTGGGCTCGAAACCTGCTGCACCGACGATGCTTGAAAGGATGAGGTCAGCTTCTTTCAGTGTGGCGAGAGCGACGTATCCTTCCGGTCCGACAAGAATTTCCGGCATGTAGCCGCTGGGCAGGTGCGAAATGAAATCTTGTTTTACCTGATCGTCGAGTACACCGACATATGCGGGCTGGAACTGGGTGCAGATTTCAGCGAGAAGTTTAGCGTTTCGGCCCCCGGCAAGGGCGATGACATTGAAAAGCTCTGGGTGTTTCTTAATGACCCTGAGAGCGCTGGTGCCGATGGAACCGGTTGCCCCGAGTATGGAAATGGAACGGGGGAAATCCGGACGCGGAGCCGTCTCGGGCCATGGTGAAATATACGTTTTCACAGTATGCCGCCGGGGTTAGAAGTACGCGTGGAGCATGCGGCACAGGCCGTAGGTCGGGATGACCAGAAGCATGCTGTCGACGCGGTCGAGAAATCCGCCGTGACCGGGAAGGGTGTTGCCGGAATCCTTGATGTCGAGAGAGCGTTTCAATGCGGATTCAAAGAAATCCCCCATCTGGGCGGCAATGTTGAGGGCCACGCCAAGCAGTATCCACTGCCAGATGGCTGCATGGCCGAAGCTCAGTCCGAAGGCTGTGATACCGACGGTGCAGGCAGTCAGGCCGCCGAGACTTCCGATCCACGACTTCTTTGGGCTGATGCGCGGCCATATTTTCTTTTTGCCCCACATGGACCCGGTGTAGAAAGCGGCGGTGTCGGACAGGGCGGCCGCTCCGATGGCAAGGATGATTTCATACCGGTTGAACGACAGGAAAAAATGGAAATTGAGCGGGATGTACAGAAGGCCGCCCAGAAAAATCAGTGATTGCTGATAAGAGGCCGTGACATCCTTGCTGTATCTGAAGAGAAAGAGCATGGCTCCGGCCCAGAAAGCGAGGATGAGCACCACGGCGGGGTGCCGGATGTCGCCGGTCGTGAAAGAACCGAGCAGCAGGAAGGTGAAGGCGGCTCCGAGACATTTGACGGTTCCCATGCCTTTGGACGGGCGGAACATGTCGTAGAATTCCCAGAGGGTGATGGCGCTGAACAGGGCGCATACCAGAAAGAGGACCCACCCCTGAAAGGCGAGAGCCAGCGCGGGAATGACGGCAAGGGCGATGCTGGTGGCGATTCGTTTTTTGTGTAGGGAGATTTCCATATATTATTTCAGCGTTTGCTTGATGTTAGTGCTCTGATGCATAAGTCTCAAACCTGTACGCTATTTACTGTCGGGCGGCAACGTTCAGCATGCGAAGAATAATTGGGTCAGGAGACCTGTTCTCCGGTTTTTCCGAAACGTCGTTGGCGGTTGCCCAGTTCTGTGATGGCTTTTTCCAGCTCTTCCGGTGAGAAGTCCGGCCAGTATATGTCCGTGAAGTAGAATTCCGAATAGGCACACTGGAAGAGCAGATAGTTCGAAAGTCGCAATTCGCCGCTGGTACGGATGATGAGGTCCGGATCAGGCTGCCCCGCGGTCCAGAGTTCATTGGCAAACGCTTCTTCGGTGATGTCGTCTGTGGCAATGCCCTTGGATGCGAGAGCCTTGGCAGCACGCAGGATTTCGTCCCGGCCGGAATAATTGAGCGCGAGATTGAGAGTCATGTCCGTGCAGTTTTTCGTCTGCCGCATGACATGTTTGAGCACCTGACGGACAGCCATGGGCATGTCGCCGATTTCGCCGAGAACTTTCAGCCTGATTCCCTGTTTCTTGAGACTGGCTTCTTCCTTTGTCAGGAAGGTGGTCAACAGTTTGAACAGCGTGCTGACTTCATCCTTCGGGCGTGACCAGTTCTCTTTGGAGAACGTGTAGAGCGTCAGATGCTTTACGCCGAGTTCGCGGCATCGGGTGACGACGGCGCGAGCTGTCTCGGTGCCGGCCCTGTGGCCGTCGGTCCGAGGCAGCCCGCGCTGCTTCGCCCACCTTCCGTTGCCATCCATGATGATGGCGATGTGAGTGGGGATATTTGTTGTATCCAACGAATTCACCTTAGATTTCGAGGATTTCCTTTTCCTTGCCAGCCAGTACGCTGTCGCTTTCCTTGACGTGGTCGTCGGTCAGCTTCTGAACGTCGGCTTCACCCTTCTTGCGCTCGTCTTCGCTGATTTCCTTGTCCTTCTCCATGCTCTTGAAGGAGTCGTTCAGGTCGCGGCGGACGTTGCGGATGGCGATTTTGCAGTCTTCGGTGTACTTGCGTGCTACCTTGACCAACTCTTTGCGGCGTTCCTCGGTGAGGGCCGGGATGGTAATGCGGATGACACTGCCGTCATTGTTCGGCGTAAGTCCGAGATCGGAGGCCTGAATGGCCTTTTCCACGGCACCGAATGCACCCTTGTCCCAAGGCTGGATGGTCAGGGTCTTGGGGTCCGGAACGGAGACGGAGGCCAGCTGGCTGATGGGCGTAGGTGTGCCGTAGTAATCAACAACGATGTTGTCTACCAGAGCGGTGGTTGCGCGGCCGGTGCGCAGTTTTTCAAATTCCTTGGACAGAGCGGCAATGGCACCAGCCATGCGTTTCTTTCCATCATCAAGTACGGATTTCATATTAATCTCCTCCTTGGACTGTCGTTCCAATGTTTTCGCCGTTGGCTGCCCGACGAATGTTGCCTTCCTCGTAGAGGTTGAAGACAATAATGGGCAGGTCGTTGTCTCGTGCCATGGAAATGGCAGTGGAGTCCATAACCCCGAGGCGTTTTTCCAAGGTTTCCATGTAGGAGACTGTGTCGTATTTCACGGCATCGTCGTGTTTAGCAGGATCCTTGTCGTATACGCCGTCGACCTTGGTGGCCTTGAAAATGGCGTCGCACTTGAGTTCAAGTGCCCGGAGAGCCGCGCCGGAATCCGTGGTGAAGTAAGGGTTGCCTGTACCGGCGGCGCAGATGACCACGCGGCCTTTGTCCATGTGGCGCAGTGCGCGGCGACGGATATACGGTTCGGCTACTTCAGCCATGTTCAGGGCAGTCATCACGCGGGTATCGCAACCGTTTTTCTCCAGTGCGTCCTGCACGGCGAGGGCGTTCATTACTGTTGCCAACATGCCCATGTAGTCGCCTTGCGCCCGGTCCATGCCCTTGGCGCTGGCAGCCATGCCGCGGAAGATATTTCCGCCGCCGATAACGAGAGCGATTTGCAGACCTGTGGCTGCAACTTCCGCGATCTCCTTAGCAAATTGGTCGATAGCCTCCGGCTCAATGCCGAACTGCTGGTCTCCGGCGAGAGCCTCGCCGCTGAGTTTCAGTAACACCCGGTTGTACCGTGCTTTGTCCATTCCTACCTCGTGAAGGTTTTTAGTGTATTATGAACTCGCCCACAGGCGATAGCATTTTTCAGGCTGCCGATAAAGGTTTGATTGCCGCGCTTTCGCTTTTGACATCAATCCCTCATCAGCAGCCTGTATATAAAGCTCAAAAAAAACGGGCCGTGCGGCCCGTTTTCCTTTTATCTAGTCTTCGGCTTCGGCGTCTTTCTTCGCGCCCTCACCCAGGGCGAGTCGCGCGATGCTTGCTACCGTTGCCCCGCCAAGGACGTCCTTGACGGATTTCTTGTCTTCTTTGATGAACGCCTGATTGACGAGGCAGACTTCGGAGTAGAACTTGTTGAGGCGACCGGTGACGATCTTCTCAGCGATGTTCTCGGGCTTGCCTTCGTCCATGGCCTGCTTCAGGTATAGAGCCTTTTCCTTCTCCAGAACGTCCTGCGGAAGTTCGTCGGAAGTGATGCAGGTCGGGTTCATGGCTGCGACATGCATTGCAATGTCTTTGGCCAGAGCTTCGTCGCCACCGCCGGTCAGCTCGACGATGGAAGCGAGCTTCTTGTTGGTGTGGACGTAGATGCCGAGCACGCCGTCGGTGGAAACCTTGGCGAAACGGCCGACACCCATGTTCTCGCCGAGCTTGGCGATGAGGTCGGTGACGTCTGCAACTTCGGCGGGCAGATCTGTTGCTGCACCGTTGGTCATGTCAAGGCCTGCGATCTTCTCGGACAGAGCCGCGGCGAAAGCCTGAAAATCTTCGCCCTTGGCGACGAAGTCGGTTTCACAGAGCAGCTCGGAGATGACAGCGGTCTTGCCGTCTTCGGAGATGTAGGGAGTAACGAGACCCTCGGAAGTGGCGCGTCCGGCCTTCTTGGCGGCCTTGGACAGACCCTTCTCGCGAAGGTACATGACTGCCTTTTCTTCGTCGCCACCGGATTCGACCAGGGCTTTTTTGCAATCCATCATGCCTGCGCCGGTTTTCTCGCGCAGTTCTTTAACCTGAGATGCGGTGATTCCCATTATTATTTCTCCTCAGCGGGCTTGAGACTTACGCCTCAGCCTTTTCTTCGGTTTTAGGTGCTTCTTCAGCCTTGGGTGCTTCGGCCTTGGCAGCTTTTGCTTCCTCAGCGGCCTTGGCAGCGTAGTCCTTCTGCATGGCTGCGCCTTCGATGCAGGCGTCGGCCATGTGGGTGGCGAACAGCTTGATGGCGCGGATGGCGTCATCGTTACCGGGGATGATGTAATCAACCATGTCGGGATCGCAGTTGGAGTCAACCACGGCGACGACGGGGATACCGAGCTTGCGGCATTCCTGGATGGCGATGTGTTCGCGCTTGGGATCGATGACGAAAGCGACCTTGGGTGCTTCGGTCATGTCCTTGATTCCGCCGAGAGCGAGGTTCAGCTTCTTGACCTCGCGGTTCATGCCAACCGCTTCCTTCTTGGTGTAGCGGGAGATGGAACCGTCTTCGAACATCTGTTCGAGGGTCTTCAGGCGGTCGATGGATTTCTTGATGGTCTGGAAGTTGGTCAGGGTGCCGCCCATCCAGCGGTGGGTGACGAAGAACATGCCGGCGCGCTCAGCTTCCTGAGTGACGGCTTCCTGTGCCTGACGCTTGGTGCCGATGAACAGAACCTTGCCGCCCTTGGCGACGGTGTCAACGACGAAGTCGTGGGCCTTGGCAAACATCTTGACGGTCTGCTGCAGGTCCATGATGTGGATGCCGTTGCGGGCGCCGAAGATGTAGGGGCGCATTTTGGGGTTCCAACGGCGGGTCTGGTGGCCGAAGTGGACGCCGGTCTCCAGCATCTGCTTCATAGTAACGTAAGCCATGATAATCTCCTGGGTTTTTCGTCCATCCCGCATTCCATTAAGGAGCCCGTGCCATCACGGACCACCCGGAGTTATGGGCGGGATGTGTGAATTTGAAGTCGGGGGTACTTAGCCCATAATAATATGACTGGCAAGAAAAAAGATGCGTTTTCCTGCAATGTCTTCATTGGTCGACGGCGTATGTGCCGTAACCGATTGCCCTCAGTATTTTTTCCCTTCCTGCATTATCGCGTGGATTCGTTCGAGGTGCGGTTTGAGGTTGTGAAACATTTTCATGTCGTTGCCATGGACCTGACCGAGCTGTGCCCGGGACATGCTTCGCTTGAATCCGCCGCCGGTGTTCTGGTGGTGGATGCAGGTGACCAGTCCGCAGTATCGGATTGTGCGGCCCTGAAGGCGCAGAGCGAGGTCGTGGGCGACATCGTCTATCTGCGAGGGGGAGTAGCGGATGTCGAATTGGGGGCCTTTCGGCATGTGTGCCATGCGAAGAAGATGGCAGCAGCCCATGACCGTATCTGTTTCGCGGATGAAGTCGTATTGTCCCCGGTCGTATTGAGCGACGAGATTGGGAACGGTCAGTTTGATAATGCCGGGTTCGGCCAGCGAGAAGGTTCGGTGCAGGTATTGTATCATTTTCGGATTGCTGCCGAAAACGACTTTGCATCCTACGGCTGTCGTGTCGGGATGATCTTCCATGACACTCAGGAAACGGGCCAGCCAGTCGGTGGGCAGTTCCACATCATCATCAATATACGCAGCAAACTCGCAGGCGCGGACTTCCGGCAGCGATCCAAGCCAGTTGCGCGCGGCCGGAGCACCTATATTGGTGGGCAGGGCGATGACACCGAAGTCGTTGTCCGGGAAGAGGGAGCGGGCCTGTTCAACCGCCTTGGCACTGTGGTCTGTGCAGCCGTTGAGCAGGATACGTATTTTCGCAGTGCCGATGTCTGTTTTCGCGAGGCTGGTGAGCGTGCGGGAGAGGTCGTCGGCCTTATTCCATGAATACAGGCAGATGACGACGTTTTTTTCATGTACGAGCGAGCGGTTGACCGGTGTCGGATTCTCCAGTTCGGCAAGGCGGTGGCGTATCGGCCCTTGTGTCGGATCAAGTTTGAGGGACTCGCGGTACAGGGCCATGCCGCGCGGGGTGTCACCGGAGTTGATGAACATTTCCGCAGCCAGATTGAGCTGTACTTCACAGACTGGACCTGAGGAGAGTTCCTTCCACAGTTCAAGCGCCTTGTCGTTGATTCCAAGGGGGGCATAGTGCAGGAAAAGCCGTTCCTGCCAGTGGTGTTTGGCGAATTTCGGGACTTTAATCGTCTTGAGCCAGTCGCCGGGTTCGCGGCCTGCGTAGAAATCAAAAAGCAACCGTTGCGAAGCCGCGACAATATGGCCGGGAGTCCGCTCCAGGATGCTGTCCAGATAATTTCGCTTCCGGCGGCGGGTTTGCTCGTTGTTCATCACGTTGCGCATGTCCATGATGCCCGGATCAGTCGTGAGACCCGCAATTCGCTTTGCCCGCCGTTCCATCTCGGCATCTCCGGTCAACCGGGCCGCGATATCGAGCGGCATGTGGTTGAACGGGGCCAGAGCCACGGCTTTGCGTATGAGCCGCAGCACGACATCCTGCGTTTTGGGATTGCTGCCCGCGTTTCTGTCCTTGAGAATCCGGGCCAGAAAGGCCGTGCACAGGTCAAGGTCCGGCAGCAGGTTGCGGCAGGTGATGTCGAGAACGTCGAAAACTGCGTCGAGGTTGATGTGATCGAGTTCCTCGAAGCGGTCTGTCGGGGTGTACGGCGTATCCATCAGGGTCCTTTGATGCGGGTTTCAGAGACTGTATCGGAATCAGAAGGGGATTGCATTACCCGTCAGTCGCCGAACGCCTGTTCCATGAGCCGTTTTCCCAGTCCTCCGAAGTCCTTTGGTGCGTAGCCGAATACTTCATTCCAGACTTCGGTGGATTCCATGCAGAAGTAGAGCTGCCTGTCCATGCCGTGTGCGCGGAGCCGGTCCACCATGAAGGAGAACTGTTCGAGCCGCAGCGGGCGGAGCAGGCGTGCCTTGCCGTCGAGACCGGGTACGAACTCGTTGTATATGTATGTAGTGTCCGGGAAGTTGTCCGCGATGATCGGCGTGAGCTGCGGCATGCAACGGAATGAGCCGAGACTCATGTAGGCGATGTTTTCCGGTTTTACATAATCAAAGATCATGTCGATGATTTCTGCATATCCTTCACGCCAGCCGGGGTAGTGGATGATCGGGTCAAAGTGCAGGCAGACACGGAATCCGGCCTCGGCGCATGTGCGGGCTGCTTCAAGCCGTTCCCTGAGAGTGGATACGTCGAATTCCTCATGTTCATTGATGAACGGGGCGTTGAGCGACCATGCGGGCAGGACCCGGTCCGTGCGCTTGGCGGCGTCCATCCATGTCAGATCCACCACTTTGGATTTTAGTTCAAGGACCACGTTTTCATGGTCGTTGAGAAATCCGACGAGGTCGTGGCTGTATCCGGTCAGGTGCTCAAGGGCGAGGGAGTCGGTGAATTCGCCCGTGCCGACGCGGTAGCGGGTGTTGCGGTCTGCGCCGAAGGCGTCGCCGAGTTCACTGAAAAGGTCATTCTGGTTGGCCCAGATCTTCAGCACCCGATCCTGAAAATAGGCTTGCAGGATACAGTATGAACAGGCCATGGGGCAGTTTTCGCCGATGTGGATGATGCGGTAACCGCAGCAGTGGTAGGCGCGGGTGCCGGGGCAGAATCGCAGGAATTTCCCTTTGTATTCCTTGAGGTACAGGGCCTGATCGTCGCCTTGCTCGAATTCGAGGCGGTCGGAGCCGGGAGCCACGACAGTCCATGGAATATCGGCCTGCGTCGTGCCTTCAAGGCGGGCCTTCACCCGTTGCGCGATCGGTGAATCCTGCATGGATTCGTCAACAAAGACGTGGGCGATCTTGCGAAGGTGCTGCGGAAGTCTGGTCTGGTTAGTCATCTTTGCCGCCCAGTTTCCAGAGGGTTTCCCAAGTGGATACTCCGGCCATGGTTTCAAGGTCTTTTACCGCCTTGGCAAGTTGGTCGGCATCTTTGATCTGTACGGTCATTTCCGCGCCGCCGGTTTCAAAATTGTTTGGCTGGTTGAGACGCCATCGTGTCCCGGCCGTGATCTCGCGGGCGGCTTTGGCAAAGTGTTCCTGAAGGGCGGAGAGTTCCGGGTACCGGGTGTCTTTCACGGCGGCGTTCAGGCGGGCAATGCAGTCTTTGGGGGACAGTCCCTGCCTGAGAATCTCGTTCACTCCGGCCCGTTCCATGATGTCAGCCGTGGAGCAGTTAGCCATCTTTCCGGCTTCGAACAGCCATGTGAGCATGTTGACGCCATTGGAACGTGACCATGCGAAATTGGCGAACAGCGGTTCCACTGCGTTGCGGTCGGCTTCTTCCATGCGGCCGAGGACGATGCCTGCCGCAAGGGGGACGCGTCCGGCCAGAAGGTGTGCCTGCCAGTTATCAGCCATGTCGAGCCATGCTGCGAACAGTTTGGCATCCTTGCTTTTCGGTTTGACGCCAAGGCGCGGCAGGATGTCCGAGCGCAATTGTTTTTCATCCATGAGCGGGCGGAAGTAGCGCAGGGCGGCGAAGCGCATTGCGTCATCCAGCGGACGCTGCGCGTTGTCAGCGAGATACAGCAGCCCTTTTTCCACATCATCGGCCTCTTCGACCAGACGGGCAAGAACCGGTTTTCCCTGCTCCCGGAGTATGGAAACGCGGGCGTGGCCTGCGATGACTTCGAGGCCGTCAGTTGTTTCCTGAACCAGAATCGGGGTGGTCTGGCCGAATTCATTGATTGAATTTTTAAGTGATTCCTGCGGTTTATCCGACCAGAAGAGATGCGGGCCGGTATCGCGCATGGTATCCGCCGGGGCGGTGAGTATTTCGCTTGAAAGCTGCAAAGTGCGCTCCTGAAGGGGTTGATTGAATTTGTCTAATCGTAAGTAATATTTGTAAATTGTGCAAAAAGGGGGTGGGTTTCTACATAAATGTTAATGATTGCAAGCGATTGAGTAGCCTTATTTTATGGAGACCCCCCCTTGACATTCTCGCGTAGCTGTTCCTATAGGTCTAAACCTGCTAAAAACCAAGTGTCAGTGATAAAGCGGGGTCGGAGGTCCCCCTAATCATAGTCAAAAACCCATAAATATAAGTGGAGTAGAGAATGCCTGATCTGAAAACACAGCGAACTTATGCACTTGTAGGCCACGGCGGCAGCGGAAAGACGACTGTCGCTGAAATGCTTCTGTTCAATGCCGGTGTGGTTAACCGCCTCGGCAAGGTCGAAGATGGGAACACCGTACTTGACTACGAGCCTGAGGAAATCAAGCGTCGCGGCTCGGTTCAGCCCGGTTTTGCCAGCTTCAAGTGGAAGAAGAACGATCATTTTCTCATAGATACTCCGGGTGACTCCAACTTTGCGGGCGACCTCTCCTACAGCCTGACCGCAGCCGACGGTGCCGTTCTGGTCATCGATGCGGTTGACGGCGTCAAGCCACTGACTCGCAAGGTATGGGCACAGGTTCAGGAAATGGACATGCCCTCCATGATCGTCATCAACAAGATGGATCGTGACCGTGCCGATTTCGATCTGGCGTTCAACGGCATTTCCGACGCTTTGGGTGCGCGTCCGGCATTGCTTTACTATCCCATAGGTTCCAAGGAAGATTTCAAGGGCGTCGTGGACATGCTGTCCGGCAAGGCTCTGATGTTCGGTGAGGACGGTGCTGTTTCCGAGACCGATATTCCCGGCGATATCGCTGATGATGTCGAGATGATCCGTGAAGCCATGGTCGAAAACATTGCGGAAAGCGATGAAGACCTCATGGAAAAATATTTCGAGGACGGAGAATTGTCCCCGGAAGATATCACCAAGGGCCTTCAGGCTGGCGTCGCTTCGGGCGAACTGGTTCCCGTGGTCATCGCCTCGGGTTTGAACAACCAGGGCGGCCAGATGATTCTCGACGCAGTCCAGAATCTGCTGCCCGGACCGCTGACCCACAAAGCATGGGAAGGCGAAGAGGGCGAGCGGGCGAGTTCTCCTGATGAGCCGCTGGCATGTTTCGTCTTCAAGACCCTTGCCGATCCGTTTGCCGGTCAGTTGACTATCGTTCGCGTCCTATCCGGTGAATTGACTTCCGATTCCCATCTTCTCAATGCCAGCAATGACGGCAAAGAGCGCGTGGGACAATTGCTGCTCACCTCCGGCAAGGATCAGAATCAGGCTGAAGCCGCAATGGGACCCGGTTCCATCGTAACGCTTGCCAAGCTCAAGAATACCGCCACCGGCGACACGTTGGTCGGTGAAAAGGATAATTTCATTCTGAAGAAGCCTGAGATGGCTCCGCAGCTCATCACTTTCGCCTTGGCTCCGGCCGAGAAGGGCGACGAGGACAAGGTATATGCCGCTGTCGCCAAGCTGCTGGATGAGGACGTTACGCTGACTCTGTCCCGCGATGAGGAGTCTGGTGACATTCTGTTGTCCGGTATGGGGCAGAACCATATCGAAATCTCCGTCGAGAAAGCCAAGCGTCGTTACAAGGCGGATATCGTTCTTAAGACACCCAAGGTCCCGTATCGTGAGACCTTCAAGACAGGTGCCAAGGAGATTCAGGGACGTCACAAGAAACAGTCTGGCGGCCGTGGCCAGTTCGGTGACTGCTGGATTACTATCGCGCCCAAAACGCATGGTGAAGGCTATGAATTTGTCGACAAGATCGTCGGCGGTTCCATTCCTCGCCAGTTCATTCCCGCAGTGGACAAGGGCGTTCAGGAGTCCGCAGCCCGCGGTGTGCTCGCCGGTTACCCGGTCATCGATTTCGAAGTGACCCTCTATGATGGCAGCTATCACAACGTCGACTCTTCGGAAATGGCATTCAAAGTTGCCGGTTCCCTGGCATTCAAGGCTGCCTGCGCCAAGGCGAAGATGGCTTTGCTCGAACCGGTGATGCTCGTTACCGTTGCCGTTCCCGATTCTTTCATGGGTGACGTTATCGGCGACCTGTCCTCCCGTCGAGGCAAGGTGCTCGGTTCCGACTCTCAGGCCGGTCTGACCGAGGTCAAGGCGCATGTACCCATGGCTGAAATGCTTAAGTACGCTCCGGACCTCAATTCAATGACCGGCGGACAGGGGACGTTCTTCATGGAGTTTGCCTCCTACGAGGAATGCCCGCCGCAGGAAGCTGATAAGGTTATCGCTGCCCACAAGAGTGCCAGCGAAGCAGATTAGGTTTCCATATAATCGCAGATAAAAGGGCGACGGGATACCCCGCCGCCCTTTTCTGTACTCATACACTTGTTTAGCGGGCCGTTTTGGTTTACTCATGCTTGAGTAAAAACAATAAGGAAAGCTGATGTTTCGACGTGTATTTTTCGTATTCCTCCTGTGGTGCGTAACAGTCTACTATAGTTATAAAATGATGGGTGTTGACCCTGAGAACTGTACCCCGGAAGAGTATGACTACTGGGGAATCAAGTGGGGTGAGGCAGCTGTTCGCCTTGCAGACATAAAGATTGAAGCGGACATGGGAGACGTCGATCCCGAAGGACATTACGTCTTTATCGGCAACCATCAGTCGAATTTGGATATCCCTGTTTTGTTTGAGGTTCTCAAGAAGAACCGCATTCGTTTCGTGGCCAAGAAAAGCCTGTTCGAAATTCCCATTTACGGAAAGGCGCTGGCTCATTCCGGGCACATTTGTGTTGATCGGGAAAATCGCCGTGCGGCTATGAAGAGTTTGAATGAGGCCGTGGAGAAGGCCAAGAGCGGCATCTCTCCCTTTATTTTTCCCGAGGGAACCCGCAACATGAACTTGAAAGAACTCATGGAGTTCAAGGTCGGTGGCATGATTATCGCGCTCAAGTCCGGTCTGCCTGTCGTCCCGATTGTCATGACCAATACCGGTCGAATCATGGGCAAAGGACAGCTTGTCATTGATAATCGCCCTGTTGTTCGTGTGAAGGCGTTGCCTGTCATTGATCCATCCGAGTACACGATCAAGGACCGTGAGAAATTCAAGGATGATCTGTATGAAATGATGAACGCGGCATACCAAGAACTGCTTGCAGAGGATGCCTAGATGACCAATTCCGGCTCTTTTACGCTCTACCCTTTCGGCGGTCTCGGTGAGATCGGCATGAACTGCATGGCCTACAAGACTGAGAAGTCCATGGCTCTGGTCGATTGCGGTCTGATGTTTCCGGAGGATTATCATTTCGGCGTGGATGTCGTTATTCCGTGTTTTGATTTTATTATCAAAAACAAGCAGATGCTGCATGGAATCGTGCTGACCCACGGACATGAAGACCATATTGGCGCGTTGCCGTGGCTTTTGCAGAACGTGGATGTTCCTGTTTATGGCAGTGAATTCACGCTCGGTCTGGTGGAGAACAAGCTGCGTGAGCATGATCTCGATAAGTGGGCCGATCTTCGCCCGGTGCGTCCGCATGACCGTGTCTTGATCGGAGATTTTCGGTTCAATTTCTTCCCGGTCTGCCATTCCATCATTGACGGGTTCGGGCTTGGGATCGAGACTCCCGCAGGCCGTGTCGTTCATACCGGCGATTTCAAGATCGATCGTAATCCGCTTGGCGGTCATGCGACAGATCTTGCGGCGTTTCGCAAGTTTTCCGAACCGGGCGTGCAGTTGCTGATGTCGGATTCCACCAATGTGGAACGCGAAGGGTTCGCCCTGACCGAGCGCGAGATCAAGGTGAGCCTGCGCGAAATTTTTTCTGCCGCCAAAGGTCGCATTCTCGTCTCTCTCTTTTCCAGCCACATCCAGCGGATGCAGGAAGTGTTCGACCTTGCCGACGCCGAAGGGCGCAAGGTGGCGGTGTCTGGGCGGAGTCTGTACCGCAACATCGAGCTGGCGCGTGAGCAGGGGCATCTCAAGATTCCGAAAAAGACGTTCATCGATCTGGATCGCATCGATGAATACGGCGACTCCGAACTGGTGCTTCTGGTGACGGGATCGCAAGGGGAGCCGTTGGCCGCATTGTCCCGCATGGCAATGGAGGAGCATCGTCAGCTTTCCGTCAAGCCGGATGATCTGTTCATCCTGTCGTCGCGTTTCATTCCGGGCAATGTCCGGGCCATCACCAAGGTCATCAACAACCTGTATCGTCTTGGGGCCGAGGTCCTTTACGAAAAGATGCACGGTATTCATGCCTCGGGTCATGCCCACGCCGGTGAATTGACCCTGATGCTTGAGACTGTTCGGCCTCGACATTTCATCCCCGTACACGGTGAATATCGCCATCTGGTCAAACATAGGCGTTTGGCAGTGGAGTGCGGCGTGGATGACGAGCGTGCGCTTGTCGTGGAGAACGGGCAGCCTGTGACTTTTTATGCTGATGGGGTGTATTCATACGACCAGCCGTTTTCGGCAGAGAAGATTCTTGTGGACGGCAAGGGCGTCGGCGATGTCGGCCAGAGCGTGCTCAAGGAACGTCAGCTTCTGGCGGGCGAGGGCATGGTCATCGTGGTCATCGTTGTGGATGAGGCCACCGGCGAGATCAGCATGGGGCCGGACATCATGTCCAAGGGGTTTGTTTTTGAGCAGCAGTACCGGCATCTGCTCGATGATGCCAAATGCATCGTGCTGGATGTGCATGAGAACATTGCGCCGGGTGAAACCACCAAGCTCAAGGAACGCATTCGTTCGGCGTTGCGCCGTTTCTTCCGCAAGGTGCTCGGGCGCGATCCTGTGGTGGTGCCGCTTGTCATTTCCATCTAGCCGATCCGGCGCAGACTGGACTTCGTGAACGTGTTAGGCTAAATATTTCATCAAGCTGGAAAAACATCTTTTTTTTATACGAGGGAATATCAATGAAAAAATCCGTTCTTCTTCTTGTCGTCGTTTTTTCTATGGCATTCATGCTGGCCGCGTGCGGCGCGCAGAAAAATGAACTGGATATGGGGCATGATCTGTTCATGAAGGGAGATTGCGCCGGTGCCATGCCGTACCTTGACGACAGCATCGCCCAGCCTGACAGCATCATGGATCTTGCCTACGCATGCTTCTTGAAGGGACGCTGTGCCGAAAAGGCCGGAGATGTGACTACTGCCTATGAATATTTGTATGCTTCCAAGGTTGTGGCCGGATATGTGGTCGCCCATGATACGCATGTGAATCTGAATACGTATGGCCGCAGCGATTTTGTTCAGACCAAGATTCCGGCGATGCTTGCCAAGCTGGCTCCTGACCTTGGGGCAGAGAAGGTCAAGGCCGTTACTGCCAAGGTTGATAAGGCCTTGCAGGCCGAGTATCTGAAAGAGGTCATGGAAGGTGGCCGCCATTAATCGGATTATGTAACGCCCCGCTTGTCGGGGCGTTGTTTTTTTGGGGAGAAGGATCAGGACGTTTCACCAAGGAGTGATGCATGCCGCTGACCGACTACACCGAAATCGTGGAGAAACTGCAAAAGGCGCTTGGCAGGGGATTTGCCGAGGAACCGTGGATTCTCAACGTACCGGGCAAATCCATTGCCTGCAAAATCGACCAGTTTTATTATCTTGCCGTATTCCCGGCATTTTCCGAGCAACTCGCCCGACTCGGCGGCATGTTCCCCGATCAGGTGAACAAGGCGCTTGTCAAAACCGGCAATTTCATCACCAAGGCACCTGAACGCAATCCGCTTCTACCGTTGACTTTGGGGTGGGGAGGCCCCCCTGTGAAGGTCAAGGCCGCATTCGTTGATGCAGATTTCATTGATCGTGCCGTCAAGACCTACGGAGGGCTTGATTCCGTGCTTAACGTATCCGAACTCAAGATCAGTTCCGCTGACCGGGAGCGTGTCGAAGCATTCTTTGAAGACAAGACCCCACCGCAGAAACTCGCCTATTTTTAGACGCGAGAAACAGGAGAGGGGGGCCGACCTTCTCGCCGAAGGCGTACCAAAAAGTTTAGGAGATTCTCAAGAACCCTTTACAAAGGGTTCTTGAGCCGTCGGAGACGCCCCGCGGCGAGCGTTCTTTTAATGAATGGCGTGTTCGCTGGGTTCGAAGGCGAAGAACCCGTCGTACTGCGGAATTTCGAGGGCCAGCAGAGCCTCTTTGGTCAGGTCCGGGCCGACCCAGAGGGTGCCGGGAGTCTTGAATCCGCGCACAAGACGCTTGGCGTGGTCAAGGGCCATGGCAATCTGTGAGACATACATGGTCTTGTCGAAGGTCAGTTCCGCATCGTGTGCCCATTCCGGCATGGGGTCGTCAGAGGGCCAGGAAATGGGGTTGCGGAGCCGCCATTTTACGGTGTCGTCGGTGTGGGACACCATGACGCCGTCGTCGATGCCCTGACAGGCCGGATTCCCGCAGTCGCACGTATATATGTAGAATTCACCGGACATGGTGCTGGATGTCACCAGGTCAACGGGGTCGATGTAGACATTGACGTCGTGAAGATATTGTCCGTCCACCGACAGGTTGAAGTCGATGTAGGCATCGTCAGGGTGCTTTTCGTCAAGCGACAGGGTTGCTGTAATTCGAATTTCGTTCATGCGTGTTCCTTGCGTTCATTGCCGTCATCCGGTGACTGACGGCAGGCATTTAGCACAAACTTTTCCGCGGCACAATTCGGGAGCTTTTATCGGCGTTCTAGTCTTCCTTGAGAATTTCATCCCGGACGATGGCCGAGTTGTAGGCCGCGTTGATGGCAGATTCGGTCAGCGTGCCCACGACATTTCTTTTCCCGCTGGAAGGCAGGACCGGCAGTTGTGACACTCCCCGGTCAGTGAGTTTGTCCAACGCTTCCTGTAACGTGCAGTCTGTCGTGATTGTGATCGGATTTTTTGTGGCGATGTCGTCCGCGATGATGAGTTCGAGGAGTCCTTCCTCGTTCAGCACTGTGCGGATATCGCGAAACGATATGATGCCGGTGAGGTTCTTGTCTTGATCGACAACGTGCAGGTAGGGGGCGTTTTCGGTCTTGAATGTCCAGATGATGCGTGAAAGCGGCATGGACTCGGGGATGGTGACCACGTCTCCGGTCATGACTTCCTTGACTACCATGTGCTCAAGAAGGTGGCGTTCGCGACCGGCCTCGATATCAATGCCGCGCCTGAGCAGCTTGGTGGTGTAAATGGAGGCGCGGTCAATGGTGGAGTTCATGACCGTGGCCGTGATGCAGGTGAGCATGAGCGGCAGGATGATGGAATAGGAGCCGGACATTTCGAAAATGATGAGAATGGCGGTGATGGGGGCATAGGTGGTGCCAGCGACAACGCCGCCCATGGCGACGAGGGCATATGCTCCGGGCATGGCCGTCATTCCGGGCAGTATGGAATGGAGCACGAAGCCGAACGCGCCGCCGGTCATGCACCCCATAAACAGCGATGGTGCGAAGATGCCGCCTGATCCGCCTGACCCGAGGGTTATGGACGAGGCGAGGATTTTTACCCAGATGAGAATGAAAAGTGTGGTGAGTCCGATGTCATTGGTCAGGGCAAGGTTCATCGCGCCGTAACCCACGCCGAATACTTCCGGGAAGATTGCGAAGACGCAGCCCAGCAGGGTGCCGCCGATGGCGGGCTTGATCCAGTCAGGGATGGGCACGGCTTCGAACCAGTCCTCGAATTTGTACAGGATTCTGGTGAATGTCAGGCCGACAAGACCGGTGATGATGCCGAGGATGGGATAGAAGCAGAATTCCCAGAGTGATACGATGGAATAGTCCGGAATGGCGAAATGGGGAAAGTCCCCGAAATAATATCGTGAGATGGTGGTGGCGGTGACGGATGAGAGCACCACCGGGGAAAATTGCAGGACCCCGAAGTCTCCGATGATGATTTCAAGGGCAAAAAGCACACCCGCGATAGGGGCGTTGAACGTGGCCGCTATGCCTGCTGCCGCGCCGCAGCCGACCATGGTTCGCATGTGGACGCTCGGCACTTTGAACAGCTGGCCGATGGATGAGCCGATGGATGATCCGATTTGGACCATGGGGCCTTCTCGGCCCACGGAGCCACCCGAACCGATGGTCACGGCAGAGGCGAATATCTTGGCTGCCGCCACGCGTTTTCGGATGCGTCCGCCACGCAGGGCAATGGCCTGAATGACCTCCGGCACGCCATGGCCTTTGGCTTCGCTGGCAAAGAAGTTGACCACGAGGCCGACCACGAGGCCGCCGATTGCGGGCATGGCGATCTTCATCCAGACCGGGACGGTGCTGCCGAAAAACAGGAAATCGTCGGTGTTCTGATAGAACAGCCATTGCATGGATTTGAGAACAAGTTTGAAGAGGACGGCACCATATCCGGCGAGGACGCCGATGAGGATGGCGAGAAACAGGTATTGGACGTTGGGTCGCTTCAGCCGTTGAAAGAGCGGCTCACCCCGAGTGTCGGGCATTCAGTGCAGTCTCCTGGTTTGACGGTGATTGACAGGTTGACTCTGGAAGCGCCCGATATAGCTATACGTAAGCAACATATTGCCCGACTTCTCTCACGAGTGCAACGCGCCTGTCGTAAAAACTTGAGGAGAAAAGGGAAAACAGGTATCCACATCTTCCACAAACAAGATCATTCGAGGAGAACATACATGGCAAAATTTGAATTGACCTCTCTGGAACCGAAGCCGGAATTCGACATGATGTATTTCATGGAGATCGCCGGGGAAACCCGTATCGATCAGGATATAATGGAAGAGTTTGAGCCTTTCTGGGATAAATGGGCTGCAAACAACCTGAAGGCGTACGAGATTTCCAACCCTGACGGTGAGGGGAATTTCCTGCTGATTTTTCTTGATGAGGATGCTGAAAGCTCCATTGAAGGTATCTGGCAGGATTCTCCCACGCACGGATTGCTGTTTCACAGTCTGGCCATCACAATGGTCATGAGCGCGGCAGAAGGGTTTGTACCCGAACTGTCCAATGGCAAATGTGCGCCGCTGCCCCGTCCGGGCGAAGTCGTCTTTGGTGCGTTTGAGGAATTGGGTCTGACCTGGAATCAGGAAGGCACGGTCAATCGCAAGTATGCGGTGCTGACCCCTTACCCCTACAACGGCGGGTGTGAAATCTGCTATCTGAGCGAAACTTGCCCCAAAAGTACGGTTAAACAACAATAATTATGTCATTCACAGTCAAGGATGTTCTCGATCTTCAGGTTGCTCCGGCCCTCGGTTGTACTGAACCTGTAGCCATCGCTCTCGGTGCTGCGGCTGCTATGTCACTGTTGCCGGGTGACGATTTCGATTCCCTTGAGGTTTCGGTGGACCCCAACGTCTACAAGAACGGTCTGGCGGTTTCGATTCCCGGCACGGGCGGTCAATCCGGTCTGGACATGGCCGCAGCTCTGGGAGCCGTTGGCGGTGATGCCGATCTGCGTCTGGAAGTACTCCAGCCTGTGAATGAAGAGATTGTGGCGGGAGCCAAGAAGGCCCTTGCTGCGGACAAGGTCCACGTTTCGCTCATCGAGGATCACCGTGGTCTGCTCGTCAAGAACGTCATCACGTCCGGTAAGGATGTGGCTGAGTGCGTTATCGTGGGGCTGCACGATAATATCGTGATTCTCAAGCTGAACGGCAAGGACGTTGACAGTCCATTGATTGTCACTGGCGGCGAGAAGGGGGAAAGCCCACTGGCCGCCATGGAAGCTTGGCTCAAGGAATTGAGTCTCAATGACCTGATTGCCCTGACTGACGATCTGGACAGCGAGGATTTCGCTTTTCTGCGTGAAGGTGTGGACGTGAACATGCGCCTTGCCGAGCACGGTTTGAAGTACGGTCTCGGACTCGGCGTGGGCAAGACGTTGGAACGCCTTGTCCGTCAGGGGCTTATCAAGCGGGACATGATGCTTGATGCCCGTATTCTCACTTCTGGCGCGGCAGATGCTCGTATGTCCGGCCTGCCTCTTCCGGCCATGAGTTCCGCCGGTTCCGGCAACCATGGCCTGACTGCGATCCTGCCCATCTGGGCTGTGAAGGATCACATCGAGGATGCGAGCGAAAAGGTCGTGCTGGAAGCCATTGCCCTGTCGCATATCGTGACCGCCTATGTGAAGGCGCATACCGGCAGGCTTTCCGCTGTGTGCGGTTGTTCCGTTGCCGCGGGCTGCGGTGCCACGGCGGGAATCACTTTCCTGCTGGGTGGTGACGCCCATCACATTGCCGGTGCCATCAAGAACCTTCTTGAGGATCTTGCGGGCATTATCTGTGACGGTGCCAAGGCAGGGTGTGCGCTCAAGCTTTCCACGGCGGCGGGAACCGCTGTGCAGGCAGCGCTTTTCTCTTTGCAGGGTGTCAGTGTTCATTCAACGGACGGCATCATCGGGGATTCTTCCGAGGATACCATGCGTAACATCGGAACACTCGCCGTGGACGGCATGATTCAGACCGACCAGACCATTCTTCGCATCATGCTGGAGAAAAAGTTTTCGGACGTGTAGCCGGAACAGACTATAAAGATTTGATTGAAATCATGAACCGGAAAGCCCTTGTCATACGGGCTTTCCGGTTCTTTTTTGTCTATCGTGGATTGCCAAGCTTTTTGGCTGATATGCCGTTCCGAAGGTTTGCCTCGATGGTTTCAAGCGGTACACCTTTGGTCTCTGGCACATACATTTTGCAGAATATCCATCCAAGCGTGCCGATAGCGGCATAGAGCCAGAACGTTCCGGCTTTGCCAATGGTTTCGACCAGAGAGAGGAAGGTAAATGAAATGGCGAAGTTGAATATCCAGTTGGCCAGAGTGGCGAGACTCATGGCAAGGCCGCGTACATTGAGCGGATAGATTTCGGCGATGAGCAGCCACGCGATGGGGCCGAGACTTACCGCGAATGAACCGATGTAGATGAACAGGACACCGACCGTAATCCATTTGAGTTCATCGCCCATGGCCGTCTGAAACTGAAAGCCGAGGGCCAGTGCGGCAAGGCTGACCACCATGCCGATCATCCCGGCTGAGAGCAGGGGCTTGCGTCCAAGCTTGTCCACCAGTCGTATGGACACCACGGTCATGAGCACGTTGACGATACCCACGCCTACCGTGGCGGTGATGGCGGTGGTTGCGGATGTGAAGCCCGCCATTTCAAAGATGGTCGGGGCGTAGTAGATGACCGTGTTGATGCCTGTGGCCTGTTGGATGAACATGATGCCGATGCCGATGAACAGGGCTGGGCGCAGCCATGGAGCGGAGAGCTCCCGCATGCTGCCGGAATTCTTGCCGGAACGACGGGCGGCATCGAGTTCGGCCTGCGTATCGGTGTCCGGCATGATGCGGTTGAGAATGTCGCGGGCCTTGTTTTCCCGTCCTTTGCCAGCGAGCCAGCAGGGTGTTTCCGGAAGGAACAGCATGCCGATGCCGAGGATGACAGCCGGGATAGTACCTGTGAGGAACATGTACCGCCACGTCTTGTCGCTATGGGCGAATCCGTCGTCCACAAGATAGGACGCGACGATGCCGATGGTGATGAGCAGTTGATTCAGTGAAACGAGTGCACCGCGATACTGCGGCGGCGAGATTTCCGAAATATAGAGCGGCACGGCGTATGAGGCCACACCGATGGCAAGGCCGATGACGACTCGTCCTATGATGAGCATCTCCACCGATCCCGCCATGGATGTCCAGATGGAGCCGATGGCGAAAACACAGGCAGTCCCGATGATGGAAATGCGGCGTCCGAGGATATCAACCATCCTGCCGCTGACCAATGCCCCGAAGATGCAGCCAAGCAGTACCGCGCTGACCACCCATTCCTGCATGGAGGCATTCAGGGCGAAATCCTTTTTGATGAACAGAAGGGCACCGGAAATGACGCCTGTGTCAAAGCCGAAGAGCAGGCCGCCGGTTGCGGCGATCGCAGCGATGATGAAAACGAGTCGCGAATTCAGAGACTTGGGTGTTGTCACGGCGCGTCCTTTTTACGGGGTTGGAAGTTACCCCGTTAGTTACGCGCTGTGGAAAAATGTGTAAAGGCGAAGTGAAAAGAGAACGGTCAGACTGCCACCTTGATGATGATCTTATGCAGTTCGTCGTCCGAGATCATGGGCATGTGGCCGTCTTCCGGAAAGTATATGCCGAACATGCCCGGTCCCACGGCAGACCATACGCTTGGCTCGTCGTCATAGAATGCAACGTCATTTTGCGGATCGGAGTTGTCCGTGGGTTCTCCCATTTTCTGGCGGGATTTCCAGCCGATGGTGTCGGTGCCGCCGATGACGTACTGGATATCAATGTATTTATCGTGTGTTTCCAGTTGGGCATCTGCCGGTTTGCGGCCCGGTCCCTTGGCGACTATGGCGTAGACTTCATCGCCGTCGATTTCCAGCCTGCCCTCATTGAAGCAGGCCAGATTGGTACGCCGCAGTACGGCGAAGGCCGTGGCGAATCGAGGATTCAGGCAGATGTATTTATCCGCATTTTCAAGCGTGTCGATAATCATGCGTTCCTCAGGGTTGCGGTCAGTCTGTCCGGTTTCACGAAAAGCTCCAGAGCATCAACTATGGACGTGCAGACGATGTCGGCGGCCATGAGTGTCGCCCTGAATGCGCCTTCCCGTTGAATCAGTCCGATGCCGAGCGCGGCTTCAGCAAGCATTTTTTCATCGTTTCTGCCGTTGCCGATGGCGACTGTCTGCGTATGGCCGAGCGAGACGACAAAGTTGCGTTTGTCTTCGCACTGGTCTTCATTGCCTATGATATGCAGCGAGCAACGGCAGTCAGCCAGTTCGGAGTGGGCCGAACCATGGGTGTCGGCCGTGATGACATGAATTGTAACGCGTTCGGCAAGCCGGTCCATGATTTCTTTCACGCCGGGAAGCAATGTGCCGTCTTCTGCGAGTGTGCCGTTGTAATCACACACGATATGCCGCACATCCAGCAGTCCATATCCCGGAATATCAAAGTGCATGGGATGCCTCCGATGGGTGCCGTGATGTATGCCTCCGGCGGCCCTGCCGGGAGCCTCAAGAACCCTTCGTGAAGGGTTCTTGAGAATCTCCGAAGCTTTTTGGTGCGCTTCGCGGGATACACGAATACGCTGTCTTTTTATATTAATTCGCCGCAGGCGAGGCGGGATTCTCAAGGCCTTCGGCCTTGAGCCGTCGGAGACGAAATCACCCGACAATACCGCCAACGGCGGTTTCAAGTCCTGCCTTTATCCTTCGACTTTCTGTCGATCCGCCTTGAGTGCCATGAGCAGTGACTCGTCAAGGGACGGGTGCGGGAAGATGGTTTTGTAAATATCTTCCGCTGTCCAGCCCTGCTGCACAATCATGGTGGCTGTGGTGGCGAGGCGCGAAACCTCGTGGCCCACGGCGGTTACGCCGACAACCTTGCCGCCGGACCAGACGACCTTGACGAATCCCTGTGTGGCGGCGTGAGCCTGTGCCATGGGGTTGGCGGCAAGCTGGACCTTGGAGACTTCGCAGTCCAGGTCGGTCAGGAATGCTTCATTTTGCATCAAGCCGACGCGCATGACCTCGGGAGCGCCGTAAAGCACGCTCGGAATAGGACCGGAAGCGTACGGGGCATCGGTTTTCCCTGCGATGCGCGAGGCGACGTAATGCGCCTGATGCGCTGCGGCATGGGCAAGCTGCATCTGGCCGTTGGCATCGCCGATAGCGTAGATGTTCTTTGCCGCCATGAGATTTTCGTCCACCTGAATCTGGTTGAACTGCATCTCGATGCCTGCTTCCTCAAGGCCGATACCCTGAGTGACCGGTCCGCGGCCAACGGCGACGAGCGCCTTGTCTGCCTCGATCTGTTCGCCGGATTCAAGGGTGAGCACGGCCTTGCCGTCCACGGTGCGGACGCCGGACACGCGCTCTTCGAGTTTGATATTCCATTTCCACCGTTTGAAGACGGAACGGAGTGCCTTGGAGACTTCCGGGTCTTCCAACGGGGCCACGCGGTCCATGGCATCCACGACCGTGACCTTTGCGCCGAAGCGGTGGGCCACCTGTGCCATTTCCAGACCGATGAAACCCGCGCCGACCACGATGAGCGAGGAAGGCATGGAGTCCATGGAAAGGAACATGTCGGAGTCGAGAACGCATTCGCCGTCAGGCTCCAGTCCGGGGAAGAAGATCGGCTTTGAGCCCGTGGCTACCACGAGGTTCTTGTATTCGACTTCCTGCGTGCCGTCTTCGCTCTCAACGGTGATTTTGCCTTCTCCGGCCAGTCTGCCGACACCTTCAAGCAGGTCGACACCGAGCTTCTTGAGCTGCATGCCCATGGCCTTGCGTGTGCCGACGAGATGCTTCTGCACCCGTGCCTGTAATGCGGTGAAGTCCACATTAACTTCGCCGGACGCGACTTTCATCTTGGACTGATTGTGCAGTTCTTCGATGGCGGATGTCGCTCCCAGCCAGAGTTTTGTCGGGATGCAGCCCCGGTTGACGCAGGTGCCGCCGAGGACGTCTTTTTCCACGAGGGCGACCTTGAGGCCGTATCCTGCTCCGGCCACAGCGGCATCAAATCCGCCGGGACCGGCACCTATTACAACGAGATCATAAGTCATCAGTCAGCTCCATGGAGCGTGCGGCCTTTGTCTCGTCGAGACGGGTCACCGGGAGGGTGACCGGGGCGGCCTGCACTGCTTCCGGGTTGGATTCCGCCGTTTCGGCGATGGCAATGAGGTCGTCGATGAATGTATCGAGTGTTTCCTTGTTCTCAGTTTCCGTGGGCTCGATCATGATCGCTTCCGGCACGATGAGCGGGAAGTAGACCGTGGGGGCGTGGTGGCCCTTGTCGAGAAGTCCCTTGCCGATATCAAGGGCACGGACGCCGTTCTCAGCCTGTTTGGAGGCGCTGGCAACGAACTCGTGCATGCAGATGCGGTTGTAGGGAATCTCGAAGTGGTCTTCCAGACGCTTGCGCATGTAGTTTGCGGCGAGCACGGCGTTTTCGGTTGCGCGGGTCAAGCCCTTGCCGCCGAGGCGCAGGATGTAGGCATAGGCCTTCAGGTACACGCCGAAGTTGCCGTAGAACGGAGCCACGTAGCCGATGGATTTCGGGTAGTCGTAGTCGAGGAAGTACTGGCCGTCTTCGAGCTTTGCCACGCGGGAGATGGGCAGGAACGGGACGAGCCGTTCGGATACGCCCACCGGACCGGAACCGGGACCGCCGCCGCCGTGCGGGGTGGCCATGGTCTTGTGAAGGTTCCAGTGAACAATGTCGAAACCAACGTCGCCCACGCGCATCTTGCCCATGATGGCGTTGAGGTTTGCGCCGTCGTAGTAGAGCAGGGCGTCCACTTCGCGGAGCATTTCAACGACCTTGGGCAGGTTCTGTTCGAACAGGCCCAGCGTGTTGGGGCAGGTCATCATCATGCCTGCCACTTCATCGTCGAGCACTTCGGCCAGAGCCTCGGGGCTGACGATACCGTCCACGGATTCGATGGATACGATTTCATATCCGGCGATGGCGGCGGATGCGGGGTTGGTGCCGTGTGCGGAGTCGGGCACGATGACTTTGGTCTTCTTGTTGCCCTTGTCCCTGTGGTAGGCGGCCATGAGCATGACGCCGGTCAGCTCGCCGTGCGCCCCGGCCATGGGGTGCATGGTGTAGGCGGCCATGCCGGTGATCTCGGCCAGCTGCTGTTCGATTTCGTACATGACTTCGAGCGCGCCCTGACAGAGTCCGCCCGCGCCCTGCAACTGCGGCAGTACCGGATGCAGGCGCGTGAAACCGGGCATGCCAGCCACGATTTCAGTGAATTTGGGGTTGTACTTCATGGTACAGGAACCCAGCGGATAGAAATTGCCGTCCACTCCGTAGTTGCGCTGCGAGAGTTTGGTGAAGTGGCGCACCACGTCCAGCTCGGAAGCCGAGGGCAGGCCGATTTCGCCGCCGCGCAGCAGTTCTTTCGGAATGTATGTTTCTTCGGCCATGCCGTCGCAGGGCCAGCAGCCTTCGCGTCCGGCTACGGATGATTCGAATATTGTCTTCATTTGAGCGCCCCTTTGAGCATCTCGGCGAAGATGCCGATCTGTTCTTCACTGGTCTTTTCGGTGCAGGCCACCAGCAGACCGTTGTCCAATCCTTCGTAGTAGCGTCCCAGAGGGAAGCCGGGGATGAATCCGCGTTCCGTGAGTTTCGCGATGGCGTCGTATGCGTTCACCGGCAGGTTGACGGCGAATTCGTTGCCGAAGGGACCCTTGGTGAGCATTTCCACACCGTCGATGGCGGTGAGACGTTCGGCGCAGAGATGGGCACGTTCAACGGAAAGACGGGCGGCTCGTTTGAGGCCCATTTCTCCGAGTGTGCACATGTGAACCAGAGCGCGCAGGGCGCACAGAGACTGGTTGGAGCAGATGTTGGACGTTGCTCGCTGACGGCGGATGTGCTGTTCGCGGGCCTGAAGTGTGAGCACGTAGCCGGTGCGTCCTTTGGTGTCCTCGGTGCGACCGACGATGCGGCCCGGAATCTGGCGGACCATCTTCTTGGTGCAGGTCATGATGCCGAGGTACGGGCCGCCGAACGAGAGCGGCAGGCCGAGGGACTGGCCTTCTGCAACCGCGATGTCCGCGCCCATCTCGCCGGGAGTCTTGAGCAGGGTCTGGAGCACCGGGTATGATGAAATGATGGATACGGCCTTTTTCTCGCGTGCTGCGGAGAACAGGTCCGTGAAGTCGTTGATGGAGCCGAAGAAGTTCGGATTCTGCACCAGCAGTGCGGCGGTGTCGGAATCAATGGCTGCCTTGATGCCTTCGATGTCGGTCATGCCGTCCTTGTGCGGGACGGTGACCAGCTCGATGTCGAGGTTCGTGGTGTAGGAATCGAGCATGACCCGGTAGATGGGGTTCAGTGCTTCGGAAACCACGACCTTGCGGCGTTTCGTCTTGCGAACGGCCATCATCAGGGCTTCGTAGAGAGCTGTGCCGCCGTCATAAACGCTGGCGTTGGCGCAGTCCATGCCGAGCAGGCGGGTCACGGCGGTCTGGTATTCGAAGATTGCCTGGAGTGTACCCTGCGATGCCTCGGGCTGGTAGGGTGTGTAGGCGGTGTAGAACTCGCCGCGCATGGTCAGGGCGTCGACCGTGGCCGGGATGTAATGATCGTAGAAACCTGCGCCGAGAAAGCTGACGCGGTCAATGGCATTCTTGTTTGCCATGGCTTCGAGCTTGGAAAGGACTTCCATTTCGCTCAGGCCTTCGGGAAGATCAAAGCTCTGCGGGCGCATGTCCTCGGCGATCTCTGCAAAGAGATCCTCGATGGAATCCACACCGATTGTGGCGAGCATTTCCCGTACTTCTTCTTCAGTATGAGGTACGTAGGGCATAATTAACTCTTAATGATTAGAGTGAGAAAAAAAGGCCGAGGCGATTGCCCCGGCCCTGAAAGTCGTCAGACTAGTGGCCTTCTGATTCGATGGCTGCGGCGTAGCCTTCGGCGTCCAGCAGTCCTTCGGGTTGGCCCTTGATCTTGAACTTGAGAATCCAGCCTGCGCCGTAAGGTTCTTCGTTGACCTTTTCGGGAGCGTCTTCCAGTTCTTCGTTCACTTCGATGACTTCGCCCGATACCGGGGCGTAGATTTCGCTGGCGGCTTTGACCGACTCGACGGAACCCATTTCGGAACCGGCTTCGAAGGTATCGCCCACTTCGGGCATTTCAACGAAGGTCAGGTCGCCGAGCTGTTCCTGTGCAAACTGGGTGATGCCGACGGTGGCGACATCGCCTTCGACCATGCACCACTCGTGGGACTTGGCGTACAGAAGATCTTCAGGGATCATATTTGGTTCTCCTTGTGCTGGGGAAATGATTTTCACCTTTATCAGTGCGCTGTCTTTAACACGCCATGATGGTGTTGAAAATAGTAAAAAAAATGACGCTTTTCATATTATTTTTCGGCATGTACAGAATGTGTCATAAAGGCGTCAAAAAAATGACAATTTGAAGACGAATGATTTTGTTATGTTGCTTGTTTTCAACCGCTTCCGGATCATTTTGTTGCAGTGGTGACATACTTGTTTAAAAAAAGTGTCGCGTTTGGTATTACAAAGTGTGTTGACCATGGCACGGTGTGGGTGTAGTTCTTTGTTTGCGTATGAATGAATTAACGAATGAAATATCTTTTGGTGCGTGTCTCGACATGCCGGACCCGGGTTCCAGAGTCGAAGTGGACGTTGAAGGCCGGACATGGATTCTTGATCGTGCCGCCGACATGGAAGCCCTGTGGGACCGGATGGATGACGACGACATGGGGGACGACGAACGGCTGCCGTATTGGGCCGAAGTCTGGCCCGCCAGCGTGCTCCTCGGACGTCATATCCTGCGTAACGCTGGTGTTCTCGCGGGCAGGGCGTGCCTTGATCTCGGTTGCGGTCTCGGCTTGACCGGCATGATCGCCAGTTCCATCGGCGCAGATGTCGTGGCGTTTGACTATGAGTGGCCTGCGGTTCGTTTTGCACGGCACAATGCTGACCTGAACAACGTGCCGCAGCCGTTGTGGATGCTCATGGACTGGCGTGACCCGGCAGTGAAGGCCGGTGCCTTTGATTTCATCTGGGGCGGCGACGTGCTTTATGAGAAACGATTTTTCGAACCGCTTATCCGGCTTTTCCGCCATGCTCTCGCGCCCGGCGGAAAAATCTGGATCGGCGAACCGGTGCGGACCGTGTCGCGTCCCGTGTGGGACGAACTGCGGGAACGGGGCTTCGCGCCGAAAAAGATTACCGTCGAAAAGGTCGCATTATGCGGCCAGAATCCCACTGTGAATCTGTGGGAAATACACATTCCGTAAACCGGAGGAAATCATGGGCAAGACTATTCGATTTGGCGTGTCTCTCGATTCCGATCTGCTTGAAAAATTCGATAATCACTGTGAGGAGCGCAGTTACCAGACCCGTTCCGAGGCCATTCGCGACCTGATCCGCAATACGCTGGTGCAGCGGGAGTGGGAAAATGCCGAGGGTGACCTCGCCGGAACCTTGACCTTGGTCTACGATCATCATAAGTCCGGGCTTTCGCAGCGGCTGACCGAGATTCAGCACGATCATCATGACGTGATCCAGTCGTCGCTGCATGTGCATCTGGACCATCACAACTGCCTTGAGGTCATCATCCTGAAAGGGGATGCCGATACCATCAAGGCGCTGGGGCAGAAGCTCATCTCCACCAAGGGCGTGAAGCATGGGAATCTCGCTCTGACGACCACGGGTAAGGATTTGATCTAAATGGAAGACGTACAAAAGCAGCAGGCGGAGATCGCCATGCCCATCGATCGGGTGGGCATCAAGGGGATTCGGCTGCCCATCATCGTCCGTGACCGTGAGTCCGGCATTCAGAATACGGTTGCCGAGGTCTCGCTGTCCGTAGATTTGCCGGCCGAATTCAAAGGCACGCACATGAGCCGTTTTATCGAGGCGCTGGAGCATTGGTCCGGCGACCTTGATTACACCTCGTTTCGCACGCTCCTTGATGATGTTGTCGTGCGGCTGCAGGCCAAGAGTGCCCATGTGCGTTTCGTGTTTCCGTTTTTTCTGCGGAAGCGATCGCCGGAAAGCGGCCATAGCGGGCTGATGGATTACACCTGCCGCGTGGACGGCTGGATGAAGGATGGAAAGCTGACCTTCACGCTGGGGGCCGATGTCCCGGTCATGACGGTCTGTCCGTGCTCCAAGGCCATTTCTGATGAAGGCGCGCATTCGCAGCGGGCGAAAGTCCGCATCCGCACGCAGTTTGACGGATTTCTCTGGCTTGAGGATCTCATCGAGATCGGCGAGAAGGCCGGATCGTGCCAGGTTTATTCGTTGCTCAAGCGAGAGGACGAGAAGCACGTTACCGAGGCTTCCTTTGCCAATCCCATGTTTGTCGAAGACGTGGTGCGCGAAGCTGCCAACGGACTGGCGGAGCACCCGCAGGTGCATTGGTATCGCGTCGAGGTGGAGAGCTTCGAATCCATTCACAATCATTCCGCATTTGCAGTGATTGAGTGTCCCGAAGAGTAGAATATAATTTCATGTTCATATATGAAAACCGTATGCAGAATGTCTGTATGCGGTTTTTTTATTTATGGAGGAATTTGTAATGAAGCGTCTGGCTCTTTTTGTTTTCTGTCTGTTCGCAATGACTGTTTTCTTCGGAACCGACTGCCGTGCCGAGGATTCCAAAGATACGTTCATTCATTTCACTGTCCTGCCGCAAAAGATGCCGAGCGGGGCTGATTCCTGGCCTGTGGTCATGGAATTCAAGACTAAGGTAATGGAACTCGCGGGTGGATTCACAGAGCTTGGTCCTTCCCGCGGCGGTTCGCTTCATCCTGACAGTGTGCACCATGAAGAGAACCTTTCCTTCCTTATTGCTGCGGACAAGGATATCAGTGCGGATCTGAAAAAACTCGTCAAGGCCTATTTTAACAAGGAGAATGCGTTCATTCTTGTGTGGCAGGGGAAGATGGTACGCTGATCCTGACGGTTTGCAGGTTGCCCCGAAAAAAGGTATTCTTGAATCGGTTGCTTCCCTTTGCTGCTTTTGAAGGGGGACTTTTTCATGTCTGATACCAATCTTTCCGCACTCTCATCGCTGGGCACGGTCCAGCAGGTTGCCGCGAATAATGTCGCCAATGTGAATACTGACGGCTTCAAGGCAAGCTCTGTCGTGCTCCAGTCCGGCCCGGAAGATCAGGGCGTTCGCGTGGGGGCGATTCACCAGTCCTCCACACCCGGAGCCATGGTCAATGGTGTCGAGACCTCCAATACCGACCTCGGTCGCGAAATGGTTGGCATGATGCGGACTGGGCATGCCTTTTCCGCCAATGTCGCGGCCATTCGCGTTTCCGAGGAAATGACCGGTCATCTGCTCAACATGATCGCCTGACATTGGGTTGAATTTGCCTAGGGAAAGTCCGAAGTAGTTATCGGAATGATTTGTTGTTTGTATAAGTTGAATTGGAGAATTGGTGCGGTTTAATAGATGGTTGGTCCTTTTGGTCCTGCTGACGTTGGCGAGTGGATGTGTACGGAGCGGAAACAGCGGGAGAAATGTCGCTGACGATTCCGGAACTGCAAGTCATGCGAGTGAAGTGGGGGCCATTGCTGTTTTGGGAGCTGTGGCCGTGCCTGTCGGGGTGGCGTCATTGCCCTATATGGCCCTGAGTGCCTTGAGAGGTGAGGATATAGGGTTGTCCGAGTTGGGGTTGCGTGAAAAGTATGGCGCGCCGACCACCGTTTTTTTCTGTGCCAATGATTATTTCAGGCTTTGGCATTATCATTCTGATGAGGGGAAAAACAAGGATGTCTATTTCTTCATTTTCAATGATGGATATGTGCAGGATGTCCAGTTTGTAAATAAGTGGGAGCCGTTGTGTGAGGTTGCTGAGACTGGTGACAACTAGTCCGGTCTTGGCAGTTTGATCTCCCTGTTGACATATCCTCAATCCATGTCTTACGGTCTATCATGGCCCGTCTGCGCGCGCTCCCAATTTTGGCGGCGAAGCCCAGTGCGGGCCATACTTGCGTTCGCCAGACTGCTTTGAAAGCATCCTCAGCTGTGTTGCTGTGAGAAAATCAAACCTTCGCGTGGAAGGACTGCGTTTCGGTTTTGTTTTTCTGTTGTGTTTTGGAGTTGATACTTATGGAACAGTCTGGACGACGAACTGAACATGAGAGGATATCATGAACAAGACCGTAAAGACTGATTTTGACGTTATCATTGTTGGCGGTGGTCCGGCCGGACTGTTTGCCGCATACTATCTTGCCGAACATAGCGATCTGGATGTGCTGGTTATCGACAAGGGGAAACGTTCGCTTAAGCGTAACTGCCCGTTGTCCGGTGATCAGGAATGCATCAAGTGCCGTCCCTGCAACATCCTGTGCGGTGTCGGCGGGGCCGGACTGTTTTCCGACGGCAAATTGAATTTCATTCACAAGTTGGGCAAGACCGACCTGACACAGTTTGTCGGCACGTCCGAGGCCGTGTCCCTTATCGACGAGACCGAAGAGATTTTCAATCGGTTCGGCATGGACGGCAAGGTGTTCCCCACGGACATGGATAAGGCCGGGGATATCCGCAAGGATGCCCGTAAGCACGGCATCGACCTGCTCGTCATCAAGCAGAAGCATCTCGGCAGTGACAATCTGCCGGGGCATATCGCCGGAATGGCTGACTACATCTGTGACAAGGGCGTGGCGTTCCATACTTCGGAAAACGTCAAGGATATCGTGGTCGAGGACGGTGTCGTCACCGGCGTGATCACCAATCGTCGTGAATACAACGCGAAGAACGTCATTCTCGCACCGGGCCGTGTGGGTGCGGAGTGGGTCGGCAGCGTGGTCAAGAACCATGGCATCGAGGTCTCCCAGCGCGGCATCGAAGTCGGTGTCCGCGTCGAGGTCCATAATGAGATCATGCAGGACCTGTGCTCCGTGATTTATGATCCGACTTTCTTTGTCCGTACGACGAAATACGATGACCAGACCCGCACCTTCTGCACTAATTATGGTGGGTTTGTGGCGCTTGAAAATTATCAGGATTTTGTCTGTGTCAACGGCCATGCGCTTATGAACACCAAATCCGACAATACCAACTTTGCGTTCCTGTCCAAGGTCGTGCTGACTGATCCTGTGGAGGACAATCAGGCTTATGGCGAATCCATCGGCCGGTTGGCGACCCTGATCGGGGGCGGCAAACCTATTCTGCAACGTTTCGGTGACCTCAAGCGCGGTCGGCGTTCCACATGGGACCGTATTCGCAACAGCTACATCGAGCCGACCATGAAAAACGTGGTGCCCGGTGATATCGCCATGGCATTGCCCGAACGCATTTTGACCAATCTTATCGACGGTCTGGAACAGTTGAACAACGTGGTTCCCGGCGTGTCCAACGACGAGACTCTGTTGTATGCGCCGGAGATCAAATTCTTTGCCACGCAGGTGGAGACGGGCGCGCACCTTGAAACTGCCGTCAAGGGACTCTTTGTAGCCGGTGACGGACCGGGTGTCGCAGGCAATATTGTCGGCGCGGCAGCCACTGCACTTATTCCGGCCAAGGAAATCATTCGCCGGAAGTAGTTTTACCCTGATTCAAGACAAGAGGCTCGGCATTGTGTCGGGCCTTTTTTGTTTGTGGCGGATAAAAGGTATCTATTTTAGGTGTTTGTCCCTTTTGTTGTCTTGGGCGCAAAGGCATGCTGGTGAGCTGTATTGCTCCAGGCCTTGAATTTTTCTAGATTTTTTTTACATAAACTCACTCAACATCGTTGACAGGGCGTCAGAAAGTTGACAGAGGATATATATATTTAAAGAAATACCTACGAGGGGCATTTGTCCTTTGGTTGAATTCTCACGCGATTACGGAGGAAAGATGGCGCTTAATCTGGACGGTATCATCGGGGACAGCCCCGTCCTTTCCGAGGTCTTCAGGGTCCTTGAGAAGGTTGCGCCCACGGACAGCACCGTGTTGGTGACTGGTGAATCCGGTACAGGCAAGGAGTTGCTGGTTCGCGCTCTGCATCGGAACAGTTTCCGTCACAACAATGCTTTTGTACCTATCAACTGCGGCGCCATCCCCAAGGAACTGCTGGAGTCGGAGTTGTTCGGTCATGAAAAGGGAGCATTTACCCATGCCATCCGTTCTCGCCCGGGCAGGTTTGAACTGGCCGACGGCGGTACCATCTTTCTCGATGAAATCGGTGAAATGGACTTGAGCCTTCAGGTCAAGATTTTGCGTGCCCTGCAGGAAAAGGAAATCGAGCGGGTGGGTGGTACCTCCATCAAGAAGGTCGATGTCCGTGTCGTGGCCGCTACGAACCGTGATCTTGAAGGGGAAGTTCAGGCCGGACGTTTCCGTGAAGATCTTTTTTACCGGCTCAACGTGATTCCATTGCACCTGCCTCCTCTGCGTGAGCGTGGTAACGATATCCTCACTTTGGCCGAGCATTTTCTCTGTGGTCATTGTACGAACAAGGATCGCAAGGGACTTCAACTTTCTGAGAAGGCCAAGAAAATGCTGTTGACCTACAGCTGGCCCGGTAATGTCCGTGAGTTGGAAAACTTCATGGAGCGGCTTTCCATTTTGTGCGATGGGAACGAGGTGCTGCCTGAAGACCTTCCGGCCAAGATTTTCGATGATATCGGTGAAAAACCGCTTAAGAAGATTGTCGAGGTCCAGCCCATGCGTCCTGCCGGTTTTGTTTGGCCGACGCTCAAGGACATGGGGGACAAGGAGCTCAAGCTCAAGGAATTTTTGGAAGCCATTGAAGGGCGGCTTCTTGAGGAAGCGCTTTCAAAGGCGGGCGGCGTGAAGAACAAGGCTGCGGAGTTGGTCGGCATCAAGCGTACCACGCTTATCGAGAAGCTGAAAAAGCGTGGACTGCTGTAACGGCAGGGGGATGGCTGGCTATTGGTATTCACCGTGTAGCACGACAATTGCATAACTGCTCGACGTGACTGTGAAAAGTGCCAAAATTACTCTCTGGTCTCTAGGACTGGCCCTTATTGCCGGGTTGCTGATAGCCGCCCCGGCCCAAGCCCTGCGCGTTACTTTCAACTCCAAGGGTGATTCTGACAGGCTGACTTTTTCCTTTGATTCCGGAAAGTTGCCAAATACTTCTGTCAGCCGGACTGGTAAGCAGAACGTCGTCATCACATTTCCTGACACCATCTGGGACAGCGAGGCAAAGCCTTCGCCCAAGGATTTTCCCGGAAAACTCGTCAAATCCATCCGTACAAGCGGCAATAGTATCCAGATTGTTACCAGAACCAGTGGATTCGGATACATCAAGGTTCCGACGACTACGGGAAAGGCGCAGTTTGTTTTACAACTGTTCCGTGACCCCTATGGTTCCCGGTGGAAGCCGAGGAAACCGCAGGACAAACCCGCTCAGGCAATTCCTGCCAAACCTGCACAGAAGCCTGCCCCCACAGTGACGCCGAAACCTCAGGCCAAGCCGCAGCCCGTTGCAGCTCCGGTTCAGCAGAAGCCGGTTGCGCAGCCTGAGCCTGTTGTACAGCCCGCTCAGCCGACTTCTTCCCCCATGCAGGGCGAGGCAAACCTGCCGCCGGAAGGGGCTGTGACCAGTGAGCGCAAACCGTTTTTCTCGGTACCGTATTCGGTGCGTAATGAGGTCTCTCCGCCCGGTCAGCCGCCATCCGTAGTCTCGGATCAACCCGAGGCACAAGTCGTTCAGCCGGTTGCTCCGAAAGAAGTGTCCGGTGATTATCCTGCATCCAGTGAATTGCGGTTCAAGGCAGTCAAAAAGATGGCCGAAGAAGTGAAGTTCGCTGAACTGGCAGGAGAGGGGGCCGGAGGCACTCCGGTGGTCGGACAGGTCCCGCAGCCGCTGGCCCCTGTTGTTGACGATGGTGCAGCTCATGACGTTCAGCCGGTAGAACCTCCGGCAGAAGCCGCCGGGGGCACTGTCGCTCCTCCGGCTTCCGTACCGACTCAGGTACAGCCTGTGACACCGCCGTCCGGCGATGTTGCCGGAAAGGCCTCACCCGCGCAGCCCGTTGCATTAGCTCCAATCATAATGACCGAGGAAGTTTCCGGCGAAGGTCAGGCCGGTGGCAGTGTGGTGCCGCCTCCGCCCACTGTCATTCAAGGTTCTCCTCCGCCTGAACCGACGGCGGAAGAGTCCGCTCAGGTCGTGCAGTCGGTTGTCGAGGAACCGGTACAGGAAGTTGCTCCCCCTGCCGAACCGTCGGCGCAGGAAGAAGAGCAGCCTGTCGTTGCCGAAACGGACGTGCCTGCGGGTGAAGCGCCTGTCACGGAACCCGGCATGGACAATGCCACTGCCGAAGCCGCTGCACAGGAGCAGGCTGTTCGGGACCAGTTGTCGGAAGCCCAGTCCATGATGTTCAGCGGCAATCTCCCGGAGGCGCTCAGATTGTTCGAGGGTATCCTCAAGATGCCCAAGGTGCCGGAAGATGTCCGTGAGGAGACGCTGTACGCTGTTGCCGACATCAAGAAGCAGTTGAACAGCGAGGACCTTGCCGCGTCATTCGAGGAAATTTCCCAGGCGTTTATTGAGGCGATGAACGCCAATCTGCGTTCCAACCGTGTGCCGCGCGCATTGCTTAATTTGGGGCTTTTGAATTTGCAGGTCGGCAATTTCCCTGAGGCCAAAGCGTATTTCAAGATTCTTCAGGAAAAGTACCCTGATGACGATAATATCCCGTCCATCAGTTATTATTGGGGCGAGTATTATTACAAGAAGGGTGACTACAAGAAGGCGGCGGACCAGTTCCAATATCTTATCCAGACGTATCCGGAACACCAGCTGGTCAAGCAGGCGGCCTTCTATCTTGCCGACGCGCTGAACAGGACCGGCTTCATCGAGCAGGCATTCCAGATTGTCGACTATATAGATAAACGCTGGCCTGATTATTACATGGAAAATCCCGAGTTCCTGCGTTTGGCGGGCGGTGTTGAAATGCAGCTGCGAAAGTGGCCGCAGGCAAAGAATCATTATTTTACGTACTACAACCTGAACCCCGAGGCCGAAGGCTCTGACGTTGTGCTTGCCCGCATCGGTGATATCTATATTTACGAAAATCAGAAGAAAGCAGCGCGTCAGATTTACGAAAAGGCCGTCCTGAATTACCCGGACAAGGAAGGGGGACTCATTTCCAAAATGCGTCTCGCCGAAGAGGGAATTTATGACAATCCGTCCATGCCGCAGATGGGGAATATCTTCAATCGCCCGTACAACAAGCGGCCCGAGAATATTTACAAGGAAATTCTTGAAGAGCATCCGGACAGCCCGCTTGCGCCGATCGCGCAGTTGAAGCTCGCCATGTGGTATGCCTTCAACAAGAAGTATCCCGAAGCCCTGTCTGCCGCTCAGGACATGCTGGAAAAATATCCGGACAGCCCGCTTGTCGAGCGTGCCCGAAAGCTCGGTGATTCTGTCTTTGCCCTTGCCGTTCCCGGAATGGTTGGCGAGGAGAGGTATGGCCGCGTGGTGCGGTATTGGGAAACGTATGATTTCATTGGCAAGGAAGATACCAAGGTAGACGAATGGACCCGTCTGAATATTGCCACAAGCTACTGGAAGATCGGGCAGCCTGAAAAGGCCATTGAGTTGTTGAAGCCGTTCCTCCAAAAGAAGCAGGTCAAGGATGTTTCAGACAAGGCCCTCGGTCTGGCTGTGAATATTTATCTCGACCAGCTCGCGTGGAAGGAGATTTCCGATCTTATCGCCATGGCCAAGAAGAACTGGACGCTCAAGCCGGAACAGTTGCGGCAACTGGATTATGCTCGTGCCATGTCGCTCCAGAATCTTGGTAATTCCAATCAGGCCCTGCCCATGTGGGCCGAGCTTGCCAAGGATGTGAAGGTAGAACCGGCTTTCCGTGCCTATGCCATGTATTACATGGCCAAGGCCGCCATGGAGCGTCAGGACCTGCGAAAGGTTTTTGTTTATGCTCAGGAAGCCCTCTCGCTGCTGCTCCAGACCAATGGCGACCCCGAGAAGATCAAGGACGCCGTCCTGATGTCCATTTACGCGACAGAGCGTTCCGGGCGCTACAACGAAGCCCTCAAGTGGGCTCGTGAATACGACAGGTATATTGATGTTGATAATCCGGAATGGGCCTCAACCCGTTTCAAGCTCGCCCGTATTTATCGCAAGGCCGGAGCCATTGGTGAATGGAAGCAGCTTCTGGGGGACATCATTGAGAAGAAGCCGGATTCGCTTCAGGCGCAACTCGCCAAGTCCGCACTGGATACATACGATCTTGAACAGCAGGCCGAGCAGTACGCTCCCGCACCGCAGTAGAGAGTCCACTTCCGAAATTTCCCGAACTTGTTGCATGGCTCTGGCGTAGCTTGTGCGAAAGTGTCAGGCCATGCTATTTGATGGACAGAAATGTGTTGTGATGTCCTTTTGAGAGGTGAGCGTTATGGAGAGACAGGCGATCGTTGCAGGACAGTTTTACGATGCTGATGTCGCGCGGCTGAATGCGGTTGTTGACGGGTATCTTGTCGCGGATGGTGACAAGCGGAAAGAGAAGACGCTTTTGTGCATGGTGCCCCATGCCGGGTATGTTTTTTCCGGCGGCGTCTGTGGTGCGACGCTGGCGAAGGCTAATCTTGAATCAACCGTTTTGCTGCTTGGTCCGAATCATACCGGGCTTGGAGACCGTTTTGCCTTATGGGCGGAAGGGGGCTGGGATATCCCCGGTGCGACAGTGCCGGTGGATGCGGAACTGGCATCTGAACTGCTCGGCGCGACTCCCCTGATTCATGCCGATACGGCCGCGCATGTGCAGGAGCATTCCCTTGAGGTCATTCTGCCGTTTCTGCACCGGATGAATCCCGAAACGTCCATTGTCCCCATATCTGTCTCGTCCCGTTCAGCCGAGGATTTGAAACAGGTTGGGATGAGCATAGGCCGGACTCTCAAGTCGCTTGAGCGTCCAGTTTCCATCGTGGTCAGTTCGGATATGAGCCATTACATCAGCCATGATGAAGCCAAAGCCAAAGATACACTGGCGCTGGAGGCTGCGGTGAATCTGGAGCCGGGGCGGCTTTTGGAAACCGTGGCCAGCAACAATATTTCCATGTGCGGTGTTTTGCCCATGACAGTCGGATTGTATGCCGCGCTTGAAATGGGCGCGACCCGGGGGGAGTTGACGGCGTATGCGACATCCGGAGAGGTGTCCGGCGATTTTGATCAGGTGGTAGGATATGCCGGTGTGATTGTTGATTAGTTTTTGTCATGAAAAGCCCTCCGAAAGCATATGTTTTCGGAGGGCTTTTTTGATGTCAGGAAGAATGAAAATCTCGCTTCCTTTTGGGTGTTACTCGACAGCCTGTCGAGAGACTAGACGTTTCATGATCCGCCTTTGTAGCCAACTGTCGGCTTTCCGTCTTCGACGATGACCGGAATGCGGCGGCGTCCTTCGGAGAGGTGCAGCATTTCTTCCAGATCAGCGGGGTTCATCAGGACGTCAATGAATCTGGCATGCGGAAACGCATCAAGCGCCCGCCGTGTATGCGGACAGGTCGGTTTCCCGTAAATGAGTGTCTCAGCCACAAACAATCTCCTTGTTTGCGCTCTCTCATACTACCTTCCGCATTTTTCGTCCACATCCATTTCTTTACATGCTGTTACATCCCGATGTCTTTAATGAAGCGGCCTTTCCATAATCAGAATATTTGTCGACAAGCAGCAACATTCATCAAGTACATTCCATTCGCGCGAATGCGCATATAAAAAGTTACGGGGAGAAGGATGGGGGGATGGAGTCCAGAGGAAGGGGGGAAGGGAGTACCCCGCTTTCAAGTGGGGTGCTCCCTTCCCCCCTTCCTCTGGCCCCCGGAGGGCTCTGGAGGCACCAAAGAAAACCGCCCGATTCAGCGTGAGCCGAATCGGGCGGTTGGATTGTTGCGTCAGCTAGCGACTAGCGACGGCCACCACGGCCACCGCCGCGGTTGTCGCGACGTCCGCCGCCACGGTTGTCACGGCGTCCGCCACGGTCGCCGCCACGCGGTGCGGGGCGCTTGAAGTCATCGAGATTGACTTCCTGACCGGCTTCTTCCATGAGCCATGCCTTACGGGACAGGCGAATGCGTCCACCGGGTTCGAGGGAGATGCACTTGACCCACACTTCCTGTCCGAGCTGGACAACGTCTTCGACACGTTCGACGCGTTCGAAGTCGAGCTGGGAGATGTGGAGCATGCCTTCCTGACCGGGCAGGATTTCGACGAGAGCGCCAACCTCAAGAACCTTGCGGACGGTGCCGAGGTAGTTCTTGCCCGGTTCGGGCTTCTGGTCGTAGTAGAGGACCATTTCCTTGGCCTTTTCCATGGATGCCATGGTCGGGGCGAAGATGGAGATCTTGCCGGAATCTTCGATGTCGATGTCGGCTTCGGTCTCGGCGGTAATGGCCTTGATATTCTTTCCGCCGGGTCCGATGACCGAGCGAATCTTTTCGGGATCAATGTGAACGACAGCCATCTGCGGTGCCAGTTCGGACAGGGACTCGCGGGGAGCTTCCAGAACTTCGCCCATGTGACCGAGGATGTGCAGACGCGCTTCCTTGGCCTGGTGCAGTGCCTTTTTCAGAACGTCCTGCGGGATGCCTGCGATTTTGATGTCCATCTGGATTGCGGTGATACCGTCTTTGGTACCGGCAACCTTGAAGTCCATGTCGCCGAGTGCGTCTTCGTCACCGAGGATATCGGTGAGGATGAAGTACTGGTCGTCTTCCTTGCAGAGACCCATGGCGATACCGGCAACCGGCTCGGAGATGGGAACACCGGCGTCCATCAGGGACAGGGTGGCGCCGCAGACGGAAGCCATGGAAGAGGAACCGTTGGATTCCATGATTTCGGAGACAACGCGGATGGTGAACGGGAAATCATCCTGGCTCGGAAGAACCGGAGTCAGAGCGCGTTCAGCCAGTGCGCCGTGGCCGACTTCGCGGCGGGAGGTGCCGCGCAGCATGCGGGCTTCACCGACGCAGTACGGCGGGAAGTTGTAATGCAGCATGAAGCGCTTGGTGGCGTCACCGAGCAGGGAGTCGTAACGCTGCTCATCGCGAGTGGAACCGAGGGTGGCGACTGCCAGTGCGCTGGTTTCACCGCGGCGGAAGAGCACGGAGCCGTGGGTCTGTGAAAGCAGTCCGGTCTCAATGGAGAGCGGGCGGACGGTGGTGGTGTCACGACCGTCAATGCGCAGGCCTTCATTCACGATACGCTCGCGGACGAGCTTCTTGGTGATGTCACCGACAATGCCGCTGACAGCCTTGAGCTTGGCTTCATCTTCGGGGAACTTTTCAGCAACGGCGTCTTTGGCCTTCTGCTTGGCAGCGTCCTTGGCAGCGTAGCGGACCATCTTTTCGGGAGTGGTCACTGCAGCCTTGATGTCTTCGGTGATGAAGTCGCCGAGGAAGGTGACGAGTTCTTCGTCCTGCTCGGGAGCTTCAACAACGATTTTTTCAACGCCGACCTTGGCGCGGAGTTCGTCCTGAAGGTCGAAGAGCGGGGTGATCTGCTCGTGGCCCCAGGCAAGAGCGTCAGCAACGAGGTCTTCGGAGACGAAATCGCCGCCGCCTTCGACCATCACCATGGCTTCGCGGGTTGCTGCGAAGATGAGGTTCAGGGAAGACTCCTCGTTCATGCCCTTGTAGGTCGGGTAGAGAACGAATTCATTGTTTACATAGCCGACACGGGCACCGACGATCGGGCCGAGGAACGGCATCTTGGAGATGTGGCACGCGGCGGAAGCGCCGGTCAGAGCCAGTACATCGGGGTTGACGTCTTTGTCCGCGGACAGGACGGTAGCGATGATCTGGACTTCGTCTGCAAAGCCTTTCTCGAACAGGGGACGGATGGGACGGTCAATGAGACGGGAGACAAGAGTCTCGCGCTCGGACGGGCGGCCTTCGCGACGGAAGTAGTTGCCCGGAACGCGACCGGCGGCATACGCCATTTCCTGATAGTTGCAGGTGAGCGGGAAGAAACCGCGGTCAATTGCCAGAGGCTGGGTGACAGCGGTAACCAGAACGGTGGTGTTGCCGGACGTGATAGTCACGGCACCGCTGGCCTGACGGGCGTATTTGCCTGTCTCGATGGTGATGTCGATGCCGCCGACCGTAGTGGTCAGACTGGTGGCATCAAAAGGTGTCATGGTCATAAGTGAACCTACCTTAAGGTAATAGATGGATCACTCTCTGCGTAGTACCCTCGTTGGGGGTTAGCCGGCTTGGGGAGGAGCTTTTGGAGAAATCGGGCAGGATGCCCAAAAACGCCTTCCGCAGCCAACTAAACGTCGTGCATGAGGGAAGGGCGGTGCCGAAAAGACGGCTCCGCCGCAGAAAGTGACGAAAGTGACAGGGGGAGACTGTAGTCTCCCCCTGTTGTATTCTACTGTGAAAGAACTACTTGCGCAGTCCGAGACGACCGATCAGGTCGCGGTAGCGCTGAATGTCCTTGTTGGCAAGGTACTTCAGCAGCTTTCTGCGCTGACCAACCATTTTCAGCAGGCCGGTGCGGGAGTGGTGGTCCTTCTTGTGGGCCTTGAAGTGGTCGGCGAGGTAAGTGATGCGGGCGGTCAGCAGGGCAACCTGAACTTCAGGGGAGCCGGTGTCGCCTTCGCAGGTCTTGTACTCATCAATAATCTTCTGTTTTTCTTCAGCAGTCATAACCACAGCGCTATCCTCCTATCGTTGGGGGTGTTTGTATTGCAAGCTTTTCATGCGACGGAATGTCGGGTTCAGTCCTGTCCCCACAGGCCTCGAAGAATAGACCACTTGGGTTTATTGTCCTGAAGTTTCGCCTCTACCAGAGCCAGTGGCCTGCCTTCGTGATCGAGCAAAAATGCCCGGTCTCCGAGACTGCCGGCCAGCATTTCACCCGGTTCATCGTTGACTGGCAGCCATGCCCCGTTCTGTACGAGGCCTGACAGCGCTTCGGTCAATTGAAACCGGGGCCAGTGAGGCAGGGTGTCCTTCAACGGGATCACCTTGTCCGGAAATGTTTCCGGATTCTTCAGGACGTCTTCGAGATCATGAGCCTGATCGAGCCCGAAAGGCTCGCTCGACTCGCGGTTCAGGCTGGTCAGGACCGCGCCGCACCCCACTCGTGTCCCCAAGCTGTGGACCAGGGAACGTATGTAGGTACCGGCGGAACAACTGACCCTGAACGCCGCTTCCGGCATTCGCACGTCCAGCACTTCCACATGAGAAATAACAATGGGCTTTATCTTGACCGGTGTTTCCTTGCCCTCGCGGGCCAGAGCATACAACGGTTTACCCTTGTGTTTGGCAGCGGAATAGGCAGGAACTTCCTGCTCTGTCAACTCTTTCCAATATAAAATTTCACGTTTGACATCTTCGTCTGACACCGTGACATCGGATTCCGACGTGACTTCCCCTTGAATATCAAGGGTATCAGTGGTCATTCCAAGGCGAAAGGTGCCTGTGTACGTTTTTACACGATCCGTCAGGTACGGAGCCAGTTTCGTTCCGTGCCCGAGCATGACGAGCAGCACTCCCTGCGCCAGGGGATCAAGGGTTCCGGCATGGCCGATCTTGTACTGCTTGAGCTGATGCTTGATGTCGTTCAGGCAAGCCGCCGAGGTCGGGCCGGATGGCTTGTTGAGCACCAGCACTCCGTCACATTGTTCGGCGCTGCGTTTCTTTCTTCTACGTCCCATTTACTTCAATCCCAGCGATCCGCCAATTATATCCACAAGCATGGTCCGGGCTTCGTCAAGTGGAGCCGCGATAGTGCCGCCGGATGCGTTTTTGTGTCCGCCACCACCGAATCGGGCAGCTATTTCCTGTACGTTGTCATCACCATAGGAGCGCAGGCTGAATTTGAAATTGTCCTTTTTTTCTTCGCGCAGGATGGCGGCGACACGGACACTTTTCAGGCGGCGGATGAAGTTGATGATGTTTTCGGTTTCTTCCGGCGTGGTGCCTGTTCTGTCGAAAATTTCCTGTGTGATGATCGCTACTGCCACCTGTTTGTCGAGGTAGAGTTCCACCCCATTGAGTACTTCGGTAAGCAGGCGCATGCGTTTTTCAGACCACTGTTTTGTGATGAGCATGTTCATGTGCGCGATGTTCAGACCGTCCCGAAGCATTTGCGCAGCCAGTTCAAGGGACTCAGGCGTTGTTGAACCGTAGGTGAAGAATCCGGTGTCCGTGGCGACGGCCATATACAGGCATTCTGCCAGTGGTCCGGTGAGCGGGACAGACAGCTCTTCAGCGAGCAGGGCGATCATTGATCCCACTGCTGGCTGGTTCGAGGCAACCCAGTTTTCCTCACCGAATTCATCATTACCGAGATGGTGGTCGATGTTGATGATGCGCGTTTCACCCGCTCGGGAAAGCAGCTCTTCTCCCATGCGTTCGTCTGCACCGCAGTCGAGCACGATGGTCCATTTGGGCAGGGTGGCGGGCAGAGTGTTGCTGATTCCCGCAGGCTGTGGAGTAAAATCGTAGCGTTCAGGGAGGCCGGAAGCGTTGTACAGTGTGAACTGTTTGCCAAAACTTTTCAGGATATGGCCCAAGGCACAAGTGGACCCGATGGCATCGCCGTCCGGGTTGTAATGCGAGGCGATCAGGAAATCGTCCTCGTCTCTGAGGATTTCGCTAATCCTTTGAATTGGACTTGCCATAGACTACATCCTCAAGGAAATCGTCGAAAACGAACCGGAGTTCCGGGGCAAACTGGAGTTTGAGGTTGCGGCTCAGTCGGGAGCGGAGGAAACCGGATGCCTTTTCAAGGCCGGTCTGTACTTCCGCACGGTGCTCGGCGTCGCCGGACACGGTGTAGAATATTTCCGCAATGCGCAGGTTGGCGTTCATGCGGACACCCGACAGGGTGACGAGTTGCAGGCGCGGGTCCTGCGCCTCTTCCACGAGCAGGGTACCTACTTCGCGCATGATCTGGTCGCCCATGCGGACGGCTCTGCGGGAGTTTGATGCTTTCATGATCTTGTTCCTTGGCTGTTGGGAAAAGTAGTTGCGTCGTTGCAGTTGCTACTTTTCGGACAGCCTCACTTCTTCAAAAAATTGAGTTTAATCGCTAAAAATTTCTGTATTGCAGTTGGTCAGTTCTGCGGGGGAGATCGCTTCAACCATGGCAAGTGCCTTGGCAAGGCAGCTTTCGACCCGGCCGGTTTCGTTGGCGGTAGTTATTACGCCCAGAACCAGCTTTTCGTGTACATCCATGGCCTCGACTTCTGCAACAGCAACATTGAACTTGTTGCGAAGTTTCTGCTTGAGACTTTGGGCAATTTTGCGTTTCCCCTTGAGGGAGCGGTTGCCGTGAAGTCTGAATTCGAGGGTCAGGACGCCGATTATCATTTACGTTGACCTATAAAATAAGACGGGCGACCCATTTCGTAACAGGCCGCCCGTCGGATATCCGTTATGGCTAGTCGATAGTACGGGCGACTTCCTTGGTCTCAAAGGCTTCGATAGTATCGCCGATCTTGATGTCGTTGAACTTTTCGAGGCCTACGCCGCACTCAAAGCCCTTGGTGACTTCCTTGACGTCATCCTTGATGCGTCGAAGGGAGGCCACGGCTCCGGTGTAGATGACCACACCGTCGCGCAGCAGGCGAACCTTGGCGTTGCGGGTGATCTTTCCGTCGGGAACGAAGCAACCTGCAACCATACCGACCTTGGGAACGCTGAAGGTTTCGCGTACTTCGGCCTGACCGAGGTAAACTTCCTCGATGTCCGGAGTGAGCATACCGCTCATGGCATCCTTCACTTCCTGCACCAGCTTGTAGATGATGTCGTAGAAGCGGACTTCGACGCCTTCGTGCTCGGCGATTTCCTTGACCTTCAGGTTCGGGCGGACGTTGAAGCCGATGGTAATGGCTTCGGATGCTCCGGCCAGAAGGATGTCGGATTCGGTGATGGCACCGGCACCGCCGTGAACCACGTTGATTTTTACTTCGTCCGTGGAGAGCTTGTTGAGCGCTTCGGTGACGGCTTCCAGGGAACCCTGCACGTCGGCCTTGAGCACCAGATTGAGGGTCTGAGCCTCATCATCGGGCTTGCTGGCGAGGAAGGATTCCAGAGTAACCTTGGACTTGGCCGAGAGGATTTTTTCACGCTTCTTCATTGCACGGGATTGTGCAATGCGGCGAGCCATTTTTTCCTCATCGACAACAAAGAGTTCGTCACCGGCTTCGGGCAGGCCGTCAAGACCCTGAATTTCCACGGGCATGGCCGGACCGGCGGTTTTGATTTTCTTGCCTTGGTCGTTGAACATGGCGCGAACTTTACCGAAGTGAACGCCGCAGACGAAGCTGTCACCCTGATTGATGGTACCCTCGGAGATGAGCATGGTACCGACAGGACCGCGTCCTTTGTCGAGCTTGGCTTCGACAATGTGGCCGCGAGCGTGCTTGTCCGGATTGGCCTTGAGTTCCAGAACTTCAGCCTGAAGGAGGACCATTTCGAGCAGTTCGTCCAGACCGGTCTTCTGCTTGGCAGAGACATGGGCGAAGATGGTGTCACCGCCCCAGTCTTCGGGAACGAGGCCCTGTTCGGCCAGTTCTCGTTTGACGTTGTCCGGATTGGCTCCTTCCTTATCAATTTTGTTGACTGCGACCACGATAGGAACGCCGGCAGCCTTGGAGTGGCTGATGGCCTCACGGGTCTGGTCCATGACGCCGTCGTCGGCCGCAACGACCAGAATGACGATGTCGGTGACCTGTGCGCCGCGCATACGCATGGTGGTAAACGCTTCGTGGCCCGGAGTATCGAGGAACACGATTTCGCCGCGATCCGTGTTGACGTGGTACGCACCGATGTGCTGCGTGATGCCGCCTGCTTCGCTGTCTGTCACATGGGAGAGACGGATGGCGTCGAGCAGGGAGGTTTTACCGTGGTCAACATGACCCATGATAGTGACCACAGGTGGGCGGCCTTTGAGGTCTTCTTCCTTGTCAGCCTCGGTGGGAACCAGGAATTCCTGTTCGTCAAAGGAGACGTTTTCGACTTCGTAGCCGAATTCGCTGGCAAGCAGGGTGGCAGTATCCAGATCAAGGGACTGGTTGATGGTCGCCATGACGCCCATTGCAAACAGAGCCTTGATGAGGTCCTGTGCCTTGGTACCCATCTGGTGAGCCATATCGGAGAGGCGAATGGCCTCGTCGAATCTGATTTTGCGCTTGGCGGCCTTCATGGGCTGGGCGACAGGCTGTTCAACCTGCTGCATCTGCTGCTTGCGTCCTTTTTTCTTGCGCCCCTTACGTCCCTGCGGGAATCCGCTGTCTTCGAAACGATCGGCTTTGCCTCCGCGTCCGCCTCCTGTGGAGAATTCGACTACGCGGCGATCTTTCTTGCCTTTCTTTTTCTTGCTGCGTCCATCAGGGATGGGAGCGGCAGCAGGTGCACCCGGACGTCCTCCGCCGTTCGGACGGGGACCACCAGGACGACCTCCACCGGGGCGTCCAGCACCAGGACGACCACCGCCGGGGCGACCAGCACCGGGACGACCGCCGCCAGGGCGACCTCCGCCGGGACGGCCTCCACCACGACGCGGCTCAGACATGGCCTTGGCGGCCTCGCGAGCCTGCACCTCGGCAGGGTCTGGCATGGAAATAATTTTGACTTTGGGAGCTTCGGGCTCCTTTTTCTTCTTTTTCTTTTTCTTCTTGGGCTCGTCTGTGTCAGATTTTGCCTTTTGAGCAGGTTTGGCAGCCTTTTCCGCTGGTGCGGCTTTAGCTTCGGGGGCAGCCTTTTCTGCGGCTTTTTCGACAGGAGCTTCCTTGGGAGCGGCTGCTTCGGCTTTCTCAGGCGCGGGTTCGGGGGCGGCCTTTTCTGCCACAGCTTCCTTGACCGGAGGTTCTACTTCGGCCTTCACCTCTTCTACGGGAGTTTCTTCTACCGCAGGCTTGATAATCTTGACCTTGGGCTCGGCCTTTTTCTTTGCCTTCTTGGCGGGCTTCTTTTTCGCCATGGATTCTTTGGGGGCTTCTTCCTTGGCGGGAGCCTCTTCTTCGGCGACGCTTGGAGCGGCAGCCGGTTTTTCGTCCGCAGTCTCTGCGGGCTTTTCAGCCACAACTTCAGCTGGAGCCTCGGCCGGAGCTTCAGCCGGAGCTTCGGACGGAGCCTCGGCCTGCTCTACAGGCGCGGCTTCTTCCACGTCCTTGACTGCAGGTTTCTTTTTACGACGCCGGACAATAACACCGGAATCAGTCACGCGGCGCACTTCTTTGCGTTTGCCGCCACCCTTTTTAATATCCGCTTTGAAGCGGTCCACATCCTCGTCTTCCAGAACGGTTTTCTGGCTTTTTGCCTGAACACCGATCTCGCGAAGATGCTGAATGACATCCTTGTTGCTGAGTCCAAGCTCAGCAGCCAGGTCTTCTACCCGAACCTTTGCCGTCATTGAGTTTCCCCCTTGCGTTTCTTCATCAGGCCCACAATCATTTTCGGGAACCTGTCCCTGCATCGGGCCTGGACGCATACATAATAACCACGTCCCGGTTTTTTCATTTCCGGGTCCGAAACCGGACCGTCCGTTTCCAGTTCCGCCGTGGTATCCGGACACACGTACCGCGTGAGTTCCTTTTTCGGGAACCGCTGGCGGCATGCGACGCACATGCGGACCGGCTCATTTTTTGCCATGGTCTCGCTCATTCGTCATTCTCCGTATGCCTATTTCGTCTCCTCGCCATCGGCGGGAGTCTCGGATTCCTCTTCAGTTTCATCAGCCGCAGTTTCGGCTGTCTCTTCATCCTGTTCGGTCTCGACGGCTTCAGCCGTTTCTTCCACCGTTTCAGGAGTCTCGTCTGCCTGTTCCTTGTCTGCGCCGAGAGATTCGGCGATTTCAGGAGCCAGCATGTTTATAGCGACGCGGATGTCCGCGATCTTTGTTTCGGTCAGGCCGTTCACGGCGAGCAGTTCGTCATCGGAAGCCTGAACAATGGATTCCAGAGATTCGAAACCGGCGCTGAAGAAGCTCTCCATGCTGATTTCTGCCACTGCGGCGATCTGATCCATGCCCTTGCGGCCTGCGTTGAGTTCGCCGTACCGGGATTCGGTGAAGATGTCTATCTTCCAACCGAGCAGTTTGGCGGCGAGCTTGACGTTCTGGCCCTTGCGGCCGATGGCCAGCGTGAGCTGATCATCCGGGCACACTACTTCGAGTGCCTCCTCTTCGTCGTCGACCGTGATCCGTGAGATCAGTGCCGGAGACAGGGCGTGCTGTGCGTACATGGCGATGTCCGGACTCCAGACCACGATGTCGATGCGTTCGCCCTTGAGCTCCTGCACAACGTTCTGGATGCGGGAACCACGGATGCCGACACATGCGCCGACCGGATCCACATCACGATCACGAGACATGACGGCCACCTTGGCACGCAGTCCCGGATCACGGGCAACACCCATGATCTTGACTGTGTTGTCGGATACTTCCGGTACTTCGCGCTTGAACAGCTCGATCATGTAATCCGGGTGAGAACGGGATACCACGACCTGCGGGCCGCGGGATTCCTTGAGCACATCAATGATGTACGCCTGCACGCGGTCACCGCGTTTGTAGCGTTCTCTGGGGATCTGTTCATCCTTGGGCAGGAGCGCCTCGGTACGTCCGAGGTTGATGATCCAGCCGGTGCGGTCGCGGCGCTGAATGATGCCGCTGGAAATTTCACCAACGCGGTCCTTGTATTCTTCGTAGATGATTTCCTGCTCTGCATCACGCATGCGCTGGATAATCACCTGCTTGGCCGACTGAGCTGCGATGCGGCCCAGGTCTTCGACCTTGACCGGAAAGCCCATTTCATCGTCGATGCGGGCGTTGGGATCGTGCTCTTCGGCATCTTCCAGGGAAATTTCACTGATGGGGTCGTGGACCTCTTCGACAACAACCTTGAATTCGAAGACTTCGATCTCGCCGTTGTCCTCGTTGAAGGCTACTTCAATGTCCATGGTTTCACCGTACTTGCGAGCAACAGCGCTCCTGACGGCTTCTTCCAGGGTGTCGACGAGCAGGTCGCGGTCAATGCCTCTGTCCTTGCTAATCTGGTCGATGGCTTTTTTCAGCTCCGACATGATTTACCTCCGCTTCTCCGGTTCCCGGCCCCGTGCCTCCCCGGTGAAGATTGCTTTTATGCTGTGAGTTCGCAGGCGGCGAACCTAAAATTCGTGTACCAGCCGGACCTCTTTGACGTCGGGCCAGTCAAAAGTGGTTTTTTCGCCGTCAATGTCCAGGGTGAACGCGGTATCTGCGACTTCTGCGAGTTCTCCTGTGAACTTGCGTTGTCCGTCGATGGCGTCATAAGTCTGCACTGTCAGCTTCTTGCCGACATAATCGTGCATCTGTTCAGTGGCAAAGAAGCGGCGGTCCAGTCCCGGAGAAGATACTTCCAGTGTGAACGCACCCGGAATGATGTCTTCCACTTCAAGCATCAGCCCGACCTGACGGCTTACCTTGGCGCATTGGTCAATGGTCGCGCCTTTGTCGCCGTCAATATATATCCTTACTATACGCTTCTTGCCTTTGGAAGGAGAGGACAAGCCCCAGAAGCGACAGCCGAGACCTTCCACCTCGGGGCGGATGATATCTGTCAATTTCTCTTCAAATGTCTGGCGCATGATTTCTCCTGATACAAATAAAAAAGGCGAGCCCGAGCTCACCTACGCGAACCCCGCAAAGCCTGAAAATCAGAGCCTTGCGAAAGGCAATGGAGCGGGTGACGGGGGTCGAACCCGCTACTTTCAGCTTGGGAAGCTGACACTCTACCAATTGAGTTACACCCGCTTGGAAACGAGCCTATTTATACATATATAAAACCAATGTCAACAGTGCAAATGATGAGTGTTGGCGCTCGTTGTATCTGTATTCCTGCCGTTTTCCTTCCTGTTTCCATTTGTTTGATGCACCCCTTGAACCTTGGTTTCACTGTTGGCATGCATAGTGCAACTCTGTGTTTCGAACAGGAGGACAGCACCATGCGAGATAGTAGTTTAAGCGCATTATTCGGGGCTTTATCCAATGAAATGAGGATGTCAACGATCGCCAATAATTTGGCGAATGTGAACACGACCGCCTATAAAAAGGACACCATGGCCTTCCATGATGTCTTTACACGCTTTGCTCACGACAATGTTGTTTCGACGGAAACATACCTCCGAGGAAAGGAGATGTTTCCTGATCCGAAAATAATGGCCAAGACCCGATTGGCCGAGCAGCAGGTCGATTTTACGCAGGGCAGCCTCCAGAAAACCGGCAACCAGCTTGATTTTGCGTTGTCCGGTGAGGGGTTCTTCAAGGTCCAGTCCGGTGAGGACGTCATGTACACCCGGGCCGGGAATTTTCTTGTCGATGCCAACGGTGTTCTGGTGACCCAGCAGGGCGATACCGTGCTGGTGGACGGCGGACCGCTCGTCTTGCCGCCCGGTGCGACCCTTTCGGCCACTTCCGGCGGGACATTGTCCATCAATGGTGAACCTGCGGGATCGTTTGATCTGGCGACGTTTGAAGACCTCGGACCGCTCGAACGGGCCGGGGGAAACAAATATCTGGCTCCTGAGGGGGCTGCGGAAGCACCGCCCGGAGATCTGGAGGTTCAGCAGGGATTTCTTGAAAAGGGGAATGTCGAGGTCGTCACCGAGATGGTGGAGATGCTTGAAACCCAGCGTGCTTTTGAAATGTACTCGAAAATGCTGACCGGAACCGATCAGCTTGACCGGAACATGATTCTGCGTCTCGGTCGAATTACGTAAACAGGAGGATAGAAGATATGATGCGCTCACTCTGGACTGCCGCGACCGGCATGGTCGCCATGCAGACCCATATCGACACCTTGTCAAACAACCTTGCCAACGTGAACACCACCGGCTTCAAGAAAAGCCGCGCAGAGTTCGAGGACCTCATGTACCAGACGCTTCAGATCGCCGGTACGCAGAACGAGGGTGGAACACGAACCCCGGTGGGCATGCAGGTCGGCATGGGTGTCAGACCCGTGACGGTCCACAAGTTTTTCACGCAGGGTGACCCCAAGAATACCGGCAACCCGCTTGATCTTTCCATTGAAGGTGAAGGCTTTTTCAAGGTCTCCATGAATGGCGAGGACGTCTTCACCCGTGCCGGTTCCTTCAAGCTTGATAACGAGGGCCGTGTGGTGACAGCCGGTGGTCATCCGCTTCAGCCGGAATTCACTGTGCCGCCTGAAACCGTCAGTGTCGTGGTCACGGAGACCGGGCATATCGCGGCTCAGGACAAGGACGGAACCGCTTTGGCCGAGACGGACATCGACCTTTACCGTTTTCAGAACCCGGCAGGGCTGATCGCGGCGGGTCGCAACTTCTATCGCGAGAGCGAGGCTTCCGGTGCTGCCGTGGCCGGTACTCCCGGCGACGAGAACTACGGCACTATCGCACAGGGTTTTCTTGAAGGCTCCAACGTCGAAATGGTGGATGAAATGGTCGGCCTGATCGTTGGTCAGAGAGCATATGAAATCAACTCCAAGGCGATTACCACGTCTGACGGCATGTTGCAGACTGCCATCAATATCAAGCGGTAATACGTAGGAAATGAATCACAGCGTAAGAAGGGCGGAATTATGCCAGGTATGACAACAACTCGGAATCGGCTGGGGAGCGTCGCATTTATCATGGTGCTGGCCTTGACCCTGCTCCTGGGAACGGCCTCCGTCATCGGAGCGGCAGGCGGTACCCATCCGGGCAACTCGTGGCGACTGATGGTCAAGAGCGCGGCCTGCGTCAAGGGACCTGTCGTCATGCTTGGTGAAATCGCCGACCCTGTGAGCGGGGTTGACGAAAGGACCTGGAAATCCCTTGCCGGTGTGAAGCTCTGGAAAGCGTCGGATAAACCCGGACGACCGGTGACCATTACTCGTGACAAACTGCGGAAGGTGCTGCGTTACTACATGGGGGACATGATCAATAATCTGGTCCTTCCTAGTCAGATGACAGTGCAGACCGGAGGTCGGGTTATCACGGGCGAAGAGCTTCGCAACCGTGTTGTCGTTTTTTTGACACCTCGCGCCAATGACCTGGGTGGGGATGTGGAATTCAAGAACCTTCGCCTGCCGATGAATTATTTTTTCCGCAATGCCTACGACAAGCTGGAGATTGGTCTTTCCGGTGACATCAAGCCCGGTCGCAACCAGATCAAGTTGCGGTCGGTGGCCTCTGACGGAAAGGTCCTGTCATCCAAGGCCGGGTCGGTTTTTCTCAATGTCTGGAAGGCCGTGCCTGTCGCTGCCAAACCGCTCAATCGTTTTGAACGGGTGACCAAGGACAAGGTATCATTCATGCGGGTTAACATGGCCTACAAGAAAAATCTTTGGGACGGAACCGGCGGGCCGTGGCGCATGGCCCGGACTCTCGGCCGGGGACAGGCTTTCACCTTGTCGCATCTGGATCAATTGCCGCTTATTGAAAAAGGCGAGCGGGTCAATCTCATTTACAGGAACAAGCGAATCCGTCTGTCCATAAAAGCTGAAGCTCTTGGCGAAGGCGGCATGGGACAGCAGGTTGCGGTTCGCAATTTGCAAAGCAAGAAAACAATCCTGGCCACGGTTGTCGGGGACGATACGGTTTTGGTCAAGTAGCCAAGGAGAAATGTCATGAGGCAATATTTTCTGATTATAACAGCAGCGATCCTGATCACTGCCGGGTGTGCTCCGAAGTATCAGGAGCAGCCCATGCCTATCCTGACTCCCCCGGTTTATGAAGAGCAGGACCCCGCAGCCAATCCCGGTTCGCTGTACGACACCAACAGGTCTGAATTCTTGTATGACGACAATCGCGCTTCCCGCGTGGGCGACATTGTTCTGGTGAAGGTTTCTGAAACCACCAATACCAAGCTGAAGTCAGAAACGACTGCCAAAAAGGAAAATACCGTCGATACCGAGGTGACCGCCATGCCTGGGGCCAGCGTGATTGGGAATATCCCCTTTGCGGGAAAACTCGGCGGCAAGGCCGGTGTCGGTATCGGTGCAACGCAGTCGTCCGATTTCAAGGGAAACGGCGAAACCAAGCAGGAATCCACATTTGAGGCCACGGTCGCCACACGTATCGTGCGGCGTTTGCCCGGTAATCTGCTTCAGGTGGAAGGCGCACGCCGTATCCGTGTCAATCACGAAACCCAGTTCCTCGTGGTGCGCGGCCTTATTCGTCAGCGTGACATTTCCTCTGACAACTCGATTTCTTCGACCAATCTGGCCGAGGCGCAGATCGAAATTTATGGTCAGGGCGTGCTTGCCGATAAGCAGCGTCCCGGTTGGCTGTCGAGAATTCTGGATAACATCTTCCCCTTCTAGGGCATGCAATATCATTACGAGGTTGAGGAGTCAGACATGAACATGAGCCACTTTGTGAAAACGCTTTTATCCCGCACGGTCTCGGTGATGGTTTTCGCCATTATCCTGTCCGCGGGAATGACGGCCCTGCGTCCCGTTGACGCTTCTGCGGCTCGGCTCAAGGATATCGCCAGTTTCAGCGGTGTCCGTACCAATGAATTGGTGGGATACGGCCTGGTGGTCGGTCTCGCCGGTACCGGAGACGGCTCGTCGTCCACGTTTACCATGCGATCCATGGCGAACATGCTGGAAAAGATGGGAGTTGAAGCGGACCCGACAAAGCTCAAGCCGAAGAACGTGGCCGCGGTCATGGTCACGGCCAAGCTGCCTGTTTCCGCAAAGCCCGGTTCCAGTATTGATGTGACAGTTTCTTCGCTCGGCGACTCCAAGAGTCTGCTTGGCGGTATCCTGCTGGTCACACCGCTCAAGGGGCTTGATGGACGGGTTTACGCAGTAGCGCAGGGTTCCCTGACTATCGGTGGTTTTACCGCAGCGGGTGAAGCGGCCACGGCGCAGAAGAATATCCCCACCGTGGGACGCATTCCCAATGGTGCCAATGTTGAACGCGGGGTGCCTTTCAAGTTCAACAATCAGGAGAAAATGACGGTTAATCTTACCATTCGCGATTTCGGTACCACCATGCAGGTGGTCAATAAGATCAACGCCTCAATGGGTGGTGATTTTGCATCGGCTCGTGACATTTCCACCATCGAACTGGAGCTGCCCGACAATTTCCGTGGCAACATGGTGCCGTTGATGGCTTCTCTTGAGAATATCGACATTTCTCCCGACGGCAAGGCCAAGGTCATTGTGGATGAGAAGACCGGAACCGTTGTTCTTGGGCAGGATGTCCGTTTGAGCAAAGTCGCGGTGGCCCACGGCAACTTGCAGATCGTGATTTCAGAATCCGAGGATGTGAGTCAGCCCGGTCCGTTTTCTGACGGACAGACGGTTGTCACTCCGAGGACCGATCTTTCCGTTAACGAACAGAACAATCAGTTGATGCTCATGGAAGGTGCGACCCTGCAGGAATTGGTAGACGGTCTGAACGCCATTGGTGCAGCACCGCGTGACCTGATTTCCATAATCCGGGCGCTCAAGGTCGCAGGTTCATTGTACGCCGAAGTGGAGGTTATCTAACATGATAGGTTCCGGAATTGACCCGCAGCTTGCCGCACGGCAGGCCGACACCAAAGACCTCGTTCGTTTCAAGCAGGAGATGGACGGCCTCAAGGACCGTCTTGCCGGTGACGGAAAGGACAGCTCCCAAAAGCTGCGGCAGGCCTGTGAAAAATTTGAGGCCGTGTTCATCAGCAAGCTTTGGAAGGAGATGAAGTCCACCGTCAAGAAGGAAGGCTACCTGCACAGCAAACAGGAAGATCAGTACATGTCCATGTTTGATCGCGAGTTTGCCGAAAAGATGTCCAAATCTGGCGGGATCGGCCTTGCCGACATGATTTACGATCAGCTCAGCGAGAAGCTCAAGGAGACCAGCAGAGACGCTCTTGCTGGTGGTGTGCGTATCAAGCCCGTCAAGGCGGAGCCCATCGCCTTGAATCGCGGCGGCACGCCTATTGCGCTTCCCAAGGAAAAGCAGGGAATGACCCTTGAAGACTGGGGCGGTTCGGAAGGAGTGGGCGAACAGACGTCAGGTGTTGTTTCGAGCAGCGGGGAAGTCCCGGTGCAGCAGTCGGCAACGCAGCGTGCGCTTACTGATGTGGACGTCAAGGCGCAGCTTGAGATTCTGACTCGCAAACTTGAGGCCGAACGTATCAGGGAAGGGTTGCTCGGAAAGGGCGGGACTGATTTTGGGTACGGTCGGAAAGCTGAAAACGAGAGCTTGACTCAAGTTGGTAGGAAACTTGCAAAAAATGGCTGAACCGAAAGAATCGGAAAATATTGAAATTGGAAGTTTTTTGCATGAATTCAGTGAGTTGTAGCGAAGAGGGGCGAATATGTTTCGTGTAATTGAGGAAAATTTGGTCCGGCAGAACAAGGCTTTGATGCTGCTTTCCCTGCTTTTGGAGGAAGAATTTTCCCGGCTCATGAAGAGCAATCCCCAGAGTGTGTCTCAGATTGAGTTGTCCATTCAGGAACTCATGCGCCAGATTGTCGTTGAGCGGGCGAGTCTTCGCAGGAATATCGGCGAAGCCGTGCCGGGAGCAGCCAGAGTTTCCGAGCTGTATCCTTCTCTGAATGACGAAATGAAGAGTAATTTTCAGAAGCTGCTTTCCCTGATGGACGAAACCGAGCAGAAGTGCGGTATTCAGGCGGCCAAGAATAACGAAATGGCTCTTGCTCTTTTTGATCAGAGCAAGAATCTGCTTGATTTCATGCACGATCAGATCAAGCCGAAGAATACCACTGCGTATGGTGCGAGCGGACGTTTCGCCAAGGCTCCGAGCAATGCAAGGCTGTTGACCGGGAGGCTCTAGATGTCCTTTGGTGCCAACTCCATTCTTGACATGGGCTGTCGGGCCCTTTTCGCCTCACAGGTGCAACTGCAGGTCACCGGTCAGAACATTTCGAATGTCAACACGGAAGGCTATGCCCGTCGTTCCGTGGTCATGGAGGAAGCGAATTATATTGATTATGCTCCCGGCCAGCTGGGTACGGGTGTCCGTGCCAAGGAAGTTGTCCGTAACTTCGACACCATGGTCGAGGAGTTGTATCTGGAGCAGTCTTCGCTCAAGGACAAGTGGGGCAATCTCTGGGAGCAGCTCAAGAGTGTTGAAAGTCTGCTCAATGAATCCAGCGGTGTGGGCATGAGCAGCACCCTGTCACAGTATTTCAATTCCTGGAATGAAGTCAGCCAGCGCCCGGACAACTATGGTGCGCGGCAATCTGTCGTTAACGATGCGAATACCATGATCTCAACGTTGAGGCAGGTGGACAACGACCTCGCTCTCATGCAGCAGCGCATCAATACGACCGTCAAGGCTCAGGTGGATGAAGCCAACAAGCTCATGCAGGAAATCGCCACCTTGAATCAGGATATTCAGGTTCATCATATCGAAGGCGAAAACAATGCCAACTCGCTGTTTGATGAACGCGCCCGCAAAGTTCGTGAACTCGGGCAACTGCTGGATATCAAGACGATCGACAATGGTGGCGGCGACTTTACCGTCATGACCAAGGCCGGACAGAATCTGGTTGATGGCGACACCCATTTTGCTCTTTCGTTTGAGGCTCCTCAGACAACGGAAGCTCTGGAACCAGATTCCACGTTTGATGGTGGTGTCTACTTCGAAGGCTCGGCCGATTTTGAATATACCATCGAATTCGTTTCTTCCAATACCAGCACGGTTCCGCCTTCTCCGACGGCCGGTCAGGTCGGTTCCGGTGCGAATGCCGCCCAGTTCCGAGTTTCATTGGATGGCGGCGTAACGTGGCTGACCAATGCAGACGGGTCGGAAAAACATTTTTATGCCCGTGAGTATGGTGAGCGTGTCAACGTTGAAGGCATCAATATCTGGTTCGGCAGCGCAACGGACTCCAAGGGGACTCCTTCCAACGACCTTCTGGATGGCGACCGTTTTGTTATCAATCCGCATCAGGGGCTTTATTGGGTCGAGAATACGTCGCATAAGGAAAACATCACACCCCAGCTTCATTTCAATGGTGAAGAAAATACTTCGCGCCTGACCGGCGGCAGCTTGGCGGCAATGATGGAGTTTCGTGATAATTATGTCGGCAAGTATCGCGAAAAGCTTGAAAATCTTTCTGAAAATATCATTTGGGAGACCAACCGCAGGCACAGTCAGGGGGCTGGTTTGCAGACGTTTACCTCCGTGAGCGGAACATATCAGGTCTCAGATTCCACCAAGGCGCTCGGCAGTGATTCCGCAGGCCTGCCCTTTGGAAACCGTCTCCAGTCCGGTACTTCATTGATGTATGTCTACGACGCGAACACTGGACTTCTGACTTCATCTGCCTCTCTTGATTTCGGTGGTGGTGCTTCGTTTAATCCTGCGACGGACACTCTTGTGAACGTACGTGATGCCTACAATCGGACTTACAACGGTGCCATCAGGGCAACTATTGTCAACAACAGGCTGATGCTTGAAGCGGAAGAGGGATATACGTTCGCCTTTGGAACCGATACCGCCGGATTGAATGCCGCGCTCGGGGTCAATACATTTTTCAAGGGATCGAGTCCGGGTGACATGCAAGTCAATGAAAAGATTTCCAGTGATCTTGATTATCTTGCCACCGGACATGTGAATGGTGCCGGGGAGATGAATTCCGGCGACAACACCACGGCTTTGTCCATGTATGCGTTGAGGAATGTGGACGTCACATTTTCCACGGTTACGGAAGGCACGACGCAGACAACCATTCTCGATTACTACAACGGTTTGGTTGGGGATGTCGGTACCGATACCAACCGGGCCGAGTTCAACAAGAATTTTTACACGACGCTGTCCAAGGATCTCAATGAGCGCCAACAGCAGGTGTCCGGCGTCAACCTTGATGAGGAAATGAGTGACCTTATCAGGTATCAGGCTTCTTACACGGCGGCAGCCAAGCTCATTACTACTGCCGACCAGATGCTTCAGACGATTCTGTCACTGAAGCCGTAGGAGAGGGGACGGGTATGCGAGTTTCACAACAGATGCTCTTCGACAACTATGTGCATAATTTGAATACTTCATTGACGACGTTGATGGATCTCAACAACAAGGCACAGACGCAGAAGAAAATTAACAAACCCAGTGATGATCCGACCGGAATGACACGCATTCTGGATCACCGTGACACGTTGCGGTCCCTTGAGCAGTACAAGGAAAACATTTCCACGGCCAAGGGATGGCTCGGTCGTTCCGATGAAACGCTCAGACAGGTCTCGACTCTCATTACACGGGCCAAGGAGCTGGCGACACAGGCCTCTACCGGTACTGTTGACGGGGATAACCGTGAACAGGTTAGCTACGAACTCAGAAGCCTTTTTGAGCAGATGGTCGGACTCGCCAATAGTGAGTTTGAGGGCAAGAATATTTACGGCGGCCAGAAGGTGGACGGAAAGGCCTTTGAAGAAATCATGTGGCTGACGACCAATGATGCTAATTTTGGCGATTCCGTTGATTTTACGGTTCTTGGTTCGTCGGAAACCACGGTCCTTGTGCAGTATTATGACGAGACGGGCGCGACTGCCGTGGGCGGGAACATGGATTTGAATGATCCGAACCTGCGCGCACGATACAGTATTGACGGCGGCAGGAGTTGGAAAACTGATGTTCAGGTGGATTTTGCAGGCGGACAGGGGACTCTGACGTTACCTGACGCCGGAACGAGTGTGGTTTTTCATGGCAATGCCACGGTCAAGGTCAATGACCGCAATGACCCGGAAGTGGCTGACGGAACATGGATGTGGATTCGTCCTTCTGCCCGTTACATGGGTGACGACAAGGATGCGCCGCCTCTGGTCGACAAAATGCCGAATGATACCGACATTGAGGCTGCGGCGTCCGGTTCATTCCTGAGCAACAACGTGACCATACGCATTGACAACAGTTCCGATGTGAAGATGAATGAGAACATCGAGTACTCGTACAGTATGGACGGCGGTATCACATGGACGACCGGTAACGTGGCACAGGCTGATGCTTCGAGTAATTCGTCCGTTCTCAGTGTGGCCAATGGCGGTATTCTGAATTTGACGTCCAGTGGCGGCAACGTGCTGCATCCTGGACAGCAGTTTGTTATCCGCCCCCGTTCGGCCGATATCAATCTCGATATCTCTGGCAGTGAGCAAGTGACGGTCAATGATGTAGGCAAGGATATTTTCGGCGGCGTCTACATGAGTCCCGACGCCGTGCTTTCTGCTGGCGGTGCCGTGGTGACACTCGGCAGTTCCAATGCCGGGCGGGTCCTTCAATCTGCCGGTGCGGCAAAGATGGCCGTCACGATTCAGGGCAGCGATGAATTTTCACAGAACCTGTTCGAGGTGATGGGTAACCTCGTTGCTTTTGCCGAGACCAATAACCAGACAGGCATACAGCAGTGTCTCGACAATCTGGATAATGCGGAAAGGCATATCATGAACAGTCTCGCCGAAGTGGGGGGACGTGAAAACAGGCTTACCGTGGCGGGGACCATCGCCGACGGCCTCAAGCTCAATGAAGAGGCGCTTGTCAGTTCTATCGAGGATGCTGATATCAGCGAGTTGATGACTGACCTTGCACAGCAGCAGATCATTTACGAATCCGTACTTCGTTCGTCTTCCATGATTATGCAGTTGAACCTCGGCAAGTTTATCTAACACACTGGACTTCTTGACTCATGTAATGTAGTCGGCAAACAAGTGGACGCGAAAGCGTGACCCGAGCCGTAGACTAACTATTTGGTGGCAAAATGCTGATACTGACCCGGAGACCGGGAGAAAGCCTCTACCTGGGCGATAATATCAAGCTGAAGATCCTGAGTGTTCAGGGGAAGCAGATAAAGATCGGCCTGGACGTTCCTGAAGACATGACTGTCTATCGGGAAGAGGTGTATCTGAAGATCAAGGAACAGAACAAGCAGGCGCTGGAAGCAAGCCAGCAAGACCTGCTCGCGGCGGCTGCGTTATGGCAAAAGAAAGAAAACAAAAAATAATGACAAGGCTGGGCGAGCGTGAAATCAGCCTGGACAGCATCATTTATTTCCCTCGGGGTCTGATCGGCCTTGAGGACAAGCGTGAATTCGTGTTGCTGAATGTCAGGGATGAATCGCCGTTTCTGCTTTTGCAGTGCGTGACCGATCCCGGATTGGGGCTGCTGGTTGCCGATCCCTATGCTTTTATTGAAAGCTACGATGTGAAGCTGGAAAAGATTGACCGCAAATCGCTCAAAATCAAGAATGTCAAGCAACTGGCAATTCTGGTGACTGTGAGTATTCCACAGAACAAACCCGAAAACACTACCCTCAACCTCCAGGGGCCGATTGTCATCAACACCGAGGTGAGAATAGGTCTTCAGGTTCCGCAGACGGAAGCGGACTATCCCACACACTTCCGTCCCATCGACGTTTAGATCGTCAGGGCTGTACTCTTAACGCTCCATAAGAAGATTGAGGTCGTCACGAATCAGGTTCGCGGCGGCCTTTTTGACGTCAGGCTTGTACGTGCCGTCCTTGACCTGCTGCTTGAGCCTGTCCACCTTTTCACGGCGGACATCAGGTGCGTCCTTGGCAGTCTGCAGGGCTGCACCCCGCAGTCTGGCTTCGGAAGACAGTACGACCCGGTCAGCCGACTCACCTGCAGTCTTGGGGGACTGTGCAGCCTTTTGTGCCTGCTCGGCGGGGCGCTGTTCGCCAATCTTCTTTTTTGCGTAAGGGTTCATGTCCCCTACAATGTTCTTGATAACCATGTCGTCCCTCCCGATATTTCGGGGTCTGTCAAAGCATAGTTTCATCTACCTTTGACAGGGTTATTTCCCACAACCTACGCATAATCTTGTTCCTTTCGGAACCTTTAACGTAAAGCGGGCCGTGTTCGGTCTCTCTCAATATCTGTACGTCGCTTCCATCCACCGGGTACTCAAAGAGGTACCTGTGCCCGAATTCGCGTTCCAGTTGTTCCAGAATCGCGGCGACAACGGGCGAGTGTTCGGCGTTGACGATCAGATTTTCAATGACCTCATGCGCTATGCGCTCAACCAGTTCGCGGCGCTTTGCCTGCTTTGCGATGTCATCCATTGGCTTGGATGCTCCCAAAGCTTGCCGGAAGCGTGCTAGACGCTTCGCGCTTGTCAGCTGCTTCCCATAGGTGCGCAGCATGGTTCGAACATTGGCTGATTGAGTATTCACGGTTTTATTGCCTCACTTAATTGATAAGATCGACACCGTATAAAAAAACTTTAGAGGTAAAATGAAAAAAAATCTAGAAAAGTGCGTGCCGGCTCTTGGTTTGGAGGGGCAAAAATGGAAAAAGGTTGAATGTTTTTGTAAATTTAACTAATGATTTTTGTACAATTCGGGTCGTAATAAATAATGCTTCATAATTGTTTATCCGGTGAATGATTTGTGGTTTGCAACAGTCTAACAGCGCTTTTCAATGGGGTGCGGGATGGGGTTCGACAGGAATTTCGAGTCGGTTCTGGACATACGATATGGCAAGGATGTTTCTCTGGATGCGTTGTTGCTGCATTTCATGACCGAAAATCATCTGGAATATACCATTGATCCTGACAAGAACGGATCTCTGGAGCAGTTGCGGTTCATGCTTGCGGTGGAAGAAGGTGACTTCTACGCGCCGTGTTCGGACTGGATGTTTCATATGCTTCTCAAGGAGGGGCTTCCTGATTTGCTCTTGAATGAATATCTGGAGCAATGGAAGACGTTCATTCGCTTGTCGAGGAATTTTTGTCCGGACCGGAAGGTTTCCAGTCGTTTTATCCAACTGGCACGTCACAAGTTCCGTATGATTCTGGCTTCGCCCATTCTGATTCCCTCCCGTCTCATGAAGCGGCTTATTACCATTTTCATGACCCAGAGTGGCATTGATGATCCGTACCGGGATATCCGCAAGGCCCTGAACCGGCGGGCGGCGGATATTATTGCCAGTGAAGCTTTTGATTCTGCTGTGAATGTCTGTCGGCAGGATATGGAAGTCTGTGAGCGCATTGACGAACTCCGGTTCAGGATAGACATGCTGGAAATCGAACGCCTGTTGCGTGTTTCGACGTTGTCCGACAACTGGACGCCGGAAAGTTTTGATGAAGAGGCTCTTGATTCCTTGAATCTTGAGGCCGAGGTCCAGAGGAATTCAGAACAGTTCCTCTCTGTCTGTGATTCGCTTGGCAAGGATGGGGATAGTCCAAAAAGAATCCTCTACATCCCGAATCGTTCCGGTGGGTTGATGTTTGATCTGCAGGTCGTCAAAAGCCTGCTGCGGCTTGGACATCGGGTGGTCATGGCACTCAAGGAAGGGTTCTTTTTCGAGCATCCGACTTTCTGGGATCGAGACAGTGATCCGATTTTGGCGGAGGCGTTCAACGGGGCTCATTTTGTCAGTGAGGACCGTCTGTCCAAGAATGAACTTTTGGGGCTTATGGCCAAGCATCAGTTCATGGTTATTTCCGACGGGACAAGAGAGAAATTCAATCCCTATCGCTGCTCTGTCTCTTTTGCTCGTGCGTGGAAGGAGTGTGATCTGGTCCTTGCCAAGGGCCGTGGCATGTATGACCGTCTCATTCAGGTCAGCCATGATTTCACACGGGACATCGTGAACTTTTTCCGTGATGACAGCGGGAAATTCCACCTGTATTTTCGTCCTCGTCCCGAACGTGTCCATACGTTCAGCGAACGGTATATTTCGAATAAGGCAGACGAGATCATTGCTGAAATGCGGCAGGCACGCCATGAGGGGCGGACTGTCATGTTCTATTCCGGTATCATCGGCAGTGTGCCGGGGCAGACCATGGTCGCCATTGATGTCATCACCCAGTTCGTCAATCATTTGCGGAATCAGCTTGAAGAGGCGTATATCATTAATCCGGGCGAGCATTTTGAGGAAGGAATGGACGCTGACGATCTGATGTTCATGTGGGAGCAGGTGCAGCGAAGCGGCTACATCAACGTCTGGCGTTTTCAGACGTATTTCGATATTGAAAAGAGCTTCGAGCTTATGGGCAGAAAGGTGCCGCCTGTCTGGACAGGAAAGGATGCTACGTACTCCACCGGGTGCACCAAGGAAATGCATATTGCCCTTGATGTGCAGCGCAGTTATCCGGAGCTTCAGATTATCGGCCCGAATCCGGAGAAATTCTTCCGCAGACGTGAGTATGGTGTGGGCAAGTTCTGTGATGTCGCTATTGATTCCTGCGGACAGGGTTAGATTTTTTATTTGATCGAAATATGAACGTGAACAAACGAAATATGTATGCCGGAAATCTTGTCCGGCTTTTGCTTCTTGCCGTTTGTCTGGCAATGCTTTCGGCGTGTCTGAAAAACGGTTCCTTCTTTCCTGCCAAGGCTGAGTCGCCGTCTGTCCAAGAGAAAGAGGTCTCGAAGGCCGAAGCTTCGGGTAGTCTTGATCAACCTCGGGTGACTGATGGATTGACGCTTAAAACAGTGCATGAACCGGAGTCGCTGCCGGTTTGCGATTTGTTTTTCCCGCTGTCCAATCACGAAGGGCTTGAAAATCTGACCCGCATTGATCTTGCCAGTCAGGGACTCGGGTCGTGGACCGCTCTGGAAGATCCGGTACAGCGTAGTCTCGAATATGCGCTGAATATGCCGCAGAGCAAGCCAGCACTTACACGTCCCGGCATGTCTTTGACGTGGGCGCAGGTCGTGCAGAGTCTTGAAGAATTTCTTGATCTTCTGCCGCATCTCGACAAGTACCCCGAGTTGCTTGCCCGACGTTTTGTCTGGTTCGGAATGCGGAACAAGCCCCTTATGACAGGGTATTACACGCCGGAAATTGAGGCGAGTCTGACCCGGCAGCCCGGATATGAATTTCCTATTTATGGTGTGCCCGCCGATCTGCGTTATGGCAGGGTGCGTGGGCGTGATCGTTTCTATCGTGTCGAACAGGGGCGGGTGAGGCCGTATTACAAGCGGGGAGACATGGATGTGCGCCATGTTCTGGCTGGTCGCGGGCTTGAAATCGCATGGGCCAAGGATCCTCTGGATGTTTTTTACATGCAGGTGGAGGGTTGCGGACGTTTGCGCTTGCCTGACGGCACGACCCGCAATGTCCTGTACGGCGCAAAGAACGGCCACGGATTCCGAAGCCTTGGACGCATTCTTCATTCCAAGGGGCTGCTGCCCAAGGGCAGGCTTTCCAAAGGGCACGTAAAAGAGTATTTTTCCAAACATCCCGAGAAGATGTTTCAATTGATGGCTGAGAACCGCAGCTATGTTTTCTTCCGTCTTGAGGATGCCCCGCCAGAGGGAACCATTGGAAAGCCGTTGACGCCGATGGTTTCACTGGCTACAGACCGGGAACTCCTTCCGCTTGGCAGCCTGCTTGCCTTTGAGGCAGAAATACCGCAGACGAAAAACGGTCGGGCCGTGGGCAAGCGGAAAGTCGCCGGCATCGGACTGGCGCAGGATACCGGTACCGCCATACGCGGATCGCGACTTGACTATTACATAGGTGAAGGGAATCTGGTGGAACCCATCGCCAATAACATAATGACCGAGGCCACCGTTTATCTCCTTATAAGCAAAGAAGCACTTATCAATGGCTGACATTACATATGAGACAATCAGGGAGACGGTGAAAGATGCTGTTGCGCATCAGATTCGTTCCGTCATGGATTGGCATTACGGAGAACCCGTATATGATGACGAACCGGAACCGGGTGCTCTGTCCGGAGTTCAGGGATTTCGCGAATTGGTCGGCCGCCAGCACTGGGCCAACTTTCAGCTCTGGCATGTCGAGGACCGCGCCCGCCGCAAGGATGTGGACGCCAAGGTTATCGCTGACTGCAAGTACGCCATCGATAAACTGAATCAGAAGCGCAACGATTTGATCGAGCGAGTGGATGAGTGTCTCATCAGCATGATGGCTCCTCTGCTGCCTGCCGATGCTCCGGAGCGGTACAATACCGAAACCGTGGGTGCGGCTTTGGATCGCCTTTCCATTCAGGCGCTGAAAATTTTCCATATGAAAGAGCAGTGCAACCGCAAGGATGTTGAGGAAGCCCATGTGGAGCAGTGCAACGCCAAGGTGCTCACGCTCAATCAGCAGCATGAAGACCTTCAGCGGGCCATTCTCGAATTGATCGAGGAATACGAGGCCGGGACAAAGAAGCCCAAGGTTTATTTTCAGTTCAAAATGTACAATGATCCCCGTCTGAACCCGGAACTTTACGAAAACAAGAAATAGACAGGGGAGGAGAGAGTCCATGTCCCGCTATGAAACTGTGATCGGGCTTGAGGTTCACGCTCAGCTCAAGACGCAGACCAAGATTTTTTGCTCCTGCTCGACCAAGTTCGGCAACGATCCCAACGAGAATGTCTGTCCGGTCTGCTCCGGCATGCCCGGTGTGTTGCCCGTGCTGAATGAGAAGGTTGCGGAATACGCATCCAAGATGGGAATCGCCACGAATTGCGAGATCAATCTGAAATCTGTTTTTGCGCGCAAGAATTACTTTTATCCCGATCTGCCAAAGGGATACCAGATTTCCCAGTTCGAGTTGCCCATCTGCGAGCACGGTCATATCGACATCGAAGTGGAAGGCGAAAAGAAGCGTATCGGCGTGACCCGAATCCATATGGAAGAGGACGCAGGCAAGAATATCCATTCTGCCGCTGAAAACGCCAGCTTTGTGGACCTCAACCGTACAGGCGTGCCGCTCATCGAGATCGTGTCCGAGCCGGACATGCGTTCTGCTGAAGAGGCTGTTGCATACCTCAAGGAACTGCGCTCCATTTTGCTGTATCTCGGCATTTGTGACGGCAATATGGAAGAGGGCAGTTTTCGCTGTGATGCCAATATTTCCATTCGTCCGTATGGGCAGGAAGAATTCGGTACCCGTGCGGAACTCAAAAACCTCAACTCCTTCAAGCACGTCCAGAAGGCCATTGAGTACGAAGTGGAACGTCAGATCGACCTCGTCGAGGATGGCGAGGACGTGGTGCAGGAAACCCGTCTGTACAATGCGGACAAGGGAACCACGCATTCCATGCGCGGTAAGGAAGAGGCGCACGACTACCGTTATTTCCCGGACCCGGATCTCGTGCCGCTCGTTCTGGACGAAGCATGGGTCGAGAAGTGGCGTTCTGAACTCCCGGAACTCCCGGCAGACAAGCGTGTCCGTTTTATCGAAGAATTCAAGATGGCAGACTACGATGCAGATCTGTTGACCGCGGAAATAGCCGTGGCCGATTATTACGAGCAGGCGGTCAAGGCCTATGGCGGTGACGCCAAGAAGGTCTCCAACTGGGTGGTCGGCGAATTGCTGCCTTTCTGCCATGAGGATGACACTGCGGCATGTGATTGCAGACTTACGCCTGAAAAGATGGCCGTTTTGCTGAAGCTTGTGGATGACGGCACCATTTCCGTGAAGATCGGCAAGGATGCCTTCCGTGATTTGTGTGAATCGGGCGATGATCCCGCCGAGTACGTCAAGGCCAAGGGACTCGTGCAGATGTCCGACACTGGCGAGCTTGAAGCCATGGTCGATCAGGTCATTGCTGATAATCCCAAGGAAGTTGAAGCCTTCAAGGGCGGGAAGACCAAGCTGATGGGCTTTTTCATGGGACAGGTCATGCGTCTTTCCAAGGGGCAGGCCAACCCCGGCATCGTCACCAAGCTGATTCAGGAAAAACTCTCTTAACAAGGATTTCATGATGACCGAACATATTCAGTATTCTCCCGAAAAAGACGCTCTTGTTCTGCTTGACCAGCGCTACCTGCCGAATCGTGAAGACTGGTTCGACTGCAAGACCACTGAAGACATTTGTTTTGCGCTGGTCGTGATGGTTGTTCGCGGTGCTCCTGCTATTGGTGTGACTGCTGCTTACGGCTGCTATCTTGCCGGTCGTGAAGTGCAGGGCATGGAAGGTGACTGGAAAGCGAATCTCAATGAAAAGCTCGATCAGATCGAGAACGCGCGTCCGACCGCAGTGAACCTGCGTTGGGCTGTTCGCGAGATGCGCCGTATCTGGAAAGAAGCCGGTGAGGTGGAGCTGGAAAAGCTGCTCGGAATCTGGCTGGACCGTGCCAAGGAAATTCATGAGGGCGACATCGAGATGTGCGAACTCATCGGCAAGTTCGGCGGTGAACTCATGGATGACGGCGATACGATCATGACGCATTGCAATGCAGGCGCTCTGGCTACTGCCGGTTATGGCACGGCGCTTGGTGTTGTTCGTGGTGCCATTGATCAGGGCAAGAAAGTCTCTGTCATTGCCAACGAAACCCGTCCGTTTTTGCAGGGTGCCCGTCTGACCGCATACGAACTGCACAAGGACGGCATTCCGGTCAAGGTCGCCTGTGACAATGCCTGCGCTCTCCTGATGAAGAGGGGGCTGGTGGACAAGGTTGTGGTCGGCGCTGACCGTATCGCTGCCAATGGCGATGCTGTGAACAAGATCGGAACTTTCGGTGTTGCGATTATGGCTCAGCGGTTTGGAATTCCTTTTTATGTCGCCGCTCCCCAGTACACCATTGATCCGGAAACACCCACTGGTGACGATGTTCCCATCGAAGACCGTGATCCGCGTGAAGTGACTCATATCGGTGATCACAGGATTCCGCCCGAGGGTGTCGAAGTGTATAATCTTGCTTTTGATCCGACTCCCAATGAGTTGATTGCCGGTATCATAACGGAAAAAGGCGTGCTGTATCCGCCTTATACCGAGGCGATCAAGAAGCTTTTTGAAAAATAGAAGTTTGATCGAGTTGTTTATTCTGGACGGGACCGCATTGCGGTCCCGTTTTTTTTATGATGGAGAATGAACATGGTGAAATCGTTATTTTTTATAGACAATGTGTTTCTGTCGGAGGTGGGCTAACCTGCTAATTTGTGTTAATAATAATCGCCATGCATTCATGTGAAAAGTAATTGTAACCGCAGAGGAACTCGATGGAAGCTCGTTATGGGGGAAATTATGAAGGTTAAAAGTGTCAATACGGCCATTACTGTACTGATTGCAGTTGTTATAGTTTTTTCCATGTCAGCGGGAGTTCTATGGGTTAGTGATAATACTTATCAGACTGTAATGGCGGAAGAAAAGTCTGCCATGGACAACTCAGTCAAACAAATCATGGCTGCGTTGAAAGGGTATGTCGACCAGAGCGAGAGCATGGTCCGCATGCTCGCTTCACAGCAGATCATGCGCGATGCCTTGGAAGGTCGTGATTTGGCTGGAGCGGATGCCGAGTTCAGGAATCTTTTCGCGACTTCAAAAGAGTATTGGGCCGCCTTTGTCTTTGATGTCAACGGCAAGGTTGTTGCCGGGTATAATGCAAAGGGCAAGAACATGGCCGGTGCCGATCGCAGCAGCCGGGAGTATGCTCGGGTCATTCTGAACGGTGATAAATCTACGTATCTTTCTGAAAATATTCTTGTTTCAAAAAGCGGCGGCGGAATTCTCATTTTTGCAGTGTCCAGTGTGGTTCGCGACAGTGCCGGCCGGATAATTGGTGGAGTCGGCCTGTTCCCGAAGTGGGAAAACTTTACATCGGCATTTGTTGATCCGATTCGTGTTGCCAGAAACGGGTATGGCTTCATGCTTGACAGAAAAGGCCGGTTTATTGGTCATGCACTCAACAAGAAGCTGTATTTGAAAGATGCCACTAAACATCACTTTGCTCAGGTTGCATTGAAAGAGAAAAGCGGTTGGGCTGATTATGAGTGGGAAGGCCGTGAAAAGCACATGGTTTTCGACACTGTGCCCAAAACCGGGTGGGTTGTTGCCATGAGTGCCTATGAAGACGATATGTCCCATGCGGCAAACCTGCAGCGAAATTTCCTTGCTATAGGTGGCTTTGTGGGGGCTCTTCTGTTGATCGGGATCATGGTGGTTTTTATTCGGAAGCTTGTTACCCAGCCTGTTCATGGCATACTTGATTTTGCCACGGCTGTTGCCGGTGGTGACTTGAGCGCCAAACTTGAAGGGAAGTACCGTTTTGAATTCGAGTTGCTGGCTGACCAGATAGAGATCATGGTTGGTGAACTCAAGACGAAACTTGGTTTTTCCGATGGCGTCCTTGAGGGGTTCCCTCTTCCCTGTGCTCTTCTTGATTCGGATCACAAGACGATCTGGGTCAATCAGGAAATGTGCGACCTTCTCGAAAAGCCAGGTGAAAAAGATGAATATGTCGGCATCAATTCGGGCGAACTGTATTACAATGATGCCAGCCATGTGACCCACTCCGACAGGGCCATTGACCAGAAGGAACATCTTGCTGACGAGATCGAGTATTTCACTCCCGGCGGGGGAACGAAAAACGTGCAGGTTTCAACGACTCCTTTCTATGACATGGATGGGAAAATGCTGGGGGCTTTGTCTGTCTGGATTGATATTACTGACATCCGTACCCAGCAGAAGCAGATTGAAGCGCAGAATGAGCGTATTTCCAAGGCTGCCAACGAAGCTGAGGAAATTTCCCAATACCTCTCCAGTGCCGCAGAAGAATTGTCTGCCCAGATAGAGCAGGCCAGTCGCGGGTCGGAGCTTCAGAAGGAACGGGCTTCCGAAACGGCTACTGCAATGGATCAGATGAATGTGACTGTGCTTGAAGTCGCACAGAACGCAGGGCAGGCTGCGGAAGATGCCGATGTTGCCAAGGAGAATGCTCAGGCCGGTGAAGGTGTTGTTTCGCAGGTTATCAGTTCGGTTGATGATGTGCAGGGACAGGCCGATACACTCAAGGTCTCCATGGAGAATCTTGGACTTCAGGCTGCGGATATCGGCAAGGTCATGGAAGTGATTACCGATATTGCTGACCAGACCAACCTGCTTGCCTTGAACGCCGCCATCGAGGCCGCACGGGCCGGTGAGGCCGGACGCGGCTTTGCCGTAGTCGCCGATGAAGTCAGGAAGCTGGCTGAAAAGACCATGGCCGCTACCGGTGAAGTCGGTTCCGCCATCAGGAAGATTCAGGAAATGACCAAGGAAAACGTCAATGCCACGGAAAATGCTGCGGAACTGGCCTCCCGCAGTGCCGGTCTGGCAAATGAGTCTGGCGACGTTCTCCGTGAAATTGTGGGGCGTGTCGAAGCTGCTGCGGATCAGGTCCGTGCCATTGCCACGGCTGCCGAGGAGCAGTCTGCTACCAGTGAGGAGATCAACCGGGCTACGGATGACATCAACCGTATCTCTTTGGAGACTTCACAAGTGATGCAGGAGGCTGCGCAGGCCATTCAGGAAGTTGCTTCCATGGCGAGTCGTTTGAACGCTGTTATCGAGGAAATGTCGGTTCAATAATCGGTTGCGGCACAGGGTGCCGTGAATTATAGACTCGACATTCGACTTAAGGTAGGTTAAGCCCGCGCTTCCTTCTGTTTTAGGAGGTGCGGTTTTTTCCCTTTTCGGCAAGTCGCCGACAGATTATTTTTCGGAGCCACTATCATGTTGCCAATTGTTGCCCTTGTAGGACGTCCCAATGTGGGCAAGTCCACACTTTTCAACCGTCTGCTTCGCAAGTCGCGGTCTATTACCCATGATATGCCGGGCGTGACGCGTGACCGTATTTACGGCGAGTGTATTATGGGTGACGTCAAGTTCGACCTCATTGATACCGGCGGAATGGTTCTCGAATCAGAAGCGACTCCCGAGTTGAGCAAGGATTTTGAGGACGAGATTTTCGAACAGGCCCGGGAAGCCATTGAAGAAGCCCATGCCATCATTTTTGTGGTGGACGGCAAGGAAGGGCTTACCCCGCTTGATCAGCAGGCTGCAGAGTATGTCAGACGAAGCGGTAAGCCCGTATTCATGCTGGTCAACAAGGTGGACGGCAGCGAATTCGCTCCTGCCATGACTGCCGAATTTCATGAGCTGGGCATCGAATTGCTGCCGGTTTCCGCTGCGCATGGTTACAATCTGAATGATGTGCGTCATTACGTCCGTCGGTTCGTGGTTGATCTTGATATTCCGAATGATGAAGACGACGGAGTGGAGAAGGGGTTGCGGCTGACTATGCTTGGCCGTCCCAACGCGGGCAAGTCTTCCATAATCAATTCGATTATTGGTAAGGATCGCCTTATTGTCAGCGACGTGGCCGGGACGACCCGTGACTCCATTGACGTTACGTTCGAGAAGAGAGGCAAGCGGTACACGTTTGTGGATACGGCCGGTGTTCGCAAGCGGGCGAACATTCAGGATCATCTTGAGAAGATCAGTGTTATTCGCGCTCTCAAGAATTCCAAGCGTTCGGACGTGACCATTCTTGTCATCGACATCACTCTTGGCGTTGGACGACAGGATAAGCGGCTTATCGAATTTCTTGCCAAGGAAAAGACGCCGTTCATCGTGGTGGTGAACAAGGCGGACCTCGTGCCTCGCAGGGAAACCAATATGGCTCTTGAGGCGTTTCGTCAGGAGTTGCGCGTCATTCCGCATGTTCCGATTGTCATGACTTCTGCCCACAAGGGTGTCGGCATTGGCAAGCTGCTTCCCATGGCTGAGGCCATTCGTGAGGAGTGCGGCATCCGTATCGGTACCGGGCAGCTCAACCGCGCTCTGCAGAGTGTTCTGGAGAAACTCCAGCCGCCGGTCGTGAAACGTCGCAGACCGAAGTTTTTCTACGCCACACAGGCTGATGAGCCTATTCCGACATTCGTGTTTTTCGTGAATGACAATACCATCGTCAAGACCTCGTATGTGCGGTATCTGGAAAACCAGTTCCGCAAGCTGCTGGGTATCAAGGCTGCCCCGGTGAACATCGTGCTCCGTTCCAGTCATGACAAGAAGGAATGGGAGAAAAGCCGTGGTATTTCCGGAATCGGCAAGCGCGGTCCGGGACGAGAGCGCATGGGCGGGGCCAAGACTCGCCGTCATGAGACCAAGTACAAGAGCCTCAAGAGCAAGCGTCGTCGTGAAGAGAAGGAAAAAAAGAGCAAATAATGGCTCGACTTATTGACAAGCAAGTGATGAAAAGGGTAGAGCATTTTTCCTCGACGCGTGAGTGCCAGTAACTCATCCGTTCGGGATAGGAGAAGTGGCCGAGTTGGCTGAAGGCGCACGCCTGCTAAGCGTGTATGGGGCGTTAAACTCCATCGAGAGTTCAAATCTCTCCTTCTCCGCCATATTTTAAGGGCTTACGATGGAAATCGTAAGCCCTTTTTTTTTGTGTTTTTTGGACTGCCAAAATTGAATCTGAGAACCGAGGGCAAAAAAAGAGCCTCCGAAGAGGCTCTGGGCGGTTTTTGTGAAGAATGAGGCTCGCACAACTTTATAATCAGGCGATAAATTGTATTTGAAGCAAGGAACTCCCTCTTCATGGGGTAAAGGCGTAATTTCAAGGATATCGGCGGGAAGTTCGACCTTGCTGCAGAAAACATCAAATCCAAAAAAATATGAATTAAATCCTATCTCTGAATTATGCTTAGTCAAGCCCTCGCTGAAATACGAACGGTGGGGACGTGGCTCAGGCCTCGTATCCCATTATGGTTTCACATACGAGAAGCCCTTGTTTTGCAACTCCACTATCTCAACAATCCCGGCAGGGACAACGATGCATTCCGGACAAAGTTGTTCGGGATCGATCTTGAAATGATGCAGCGCATTGTTGCAAACCTTGATCGCGGCGCCGAGTCGAGAGATTTCGCGGATTTGTTCGACGTATTTGCCCGATCTGACCAAGAGCTTTGCGCCCGGCCCATTGACTACGAGGACTACCGACGGTTTGTTCTTGGCAAAAAAAGTAAAGTAATTATTGATGTTACTGAAAGAAATCTCCAGAGCCTGGGGATCGTGGTCAAAGTGAAAGACAACATCGTAGTTCATGAAATTTCCTCATGTGGGGTACGTATTTAAGGTTAAACGGGCTATTGGTAAAACAACTCTCGCAGTTCGGGGTATTGCGCTTTGAGTTCATCCAACTTGCGATCATGAAAACGCATGCGGACCAATCCGCGTCGAATGAGGTACAGGCCAAAAACAGCTAGTACCGCATTGCACGCCAAGGTAAACCCCAGCAAAACCGGATCGGCTTGCAACTCCAACTTGTCCATCATGGCTACGAGAAACGACAGGATGGATAAAGGAATCAGGCTGATGGCGGCACCTGTCCGCAGTGTGGTCATGGCCGTACGTTTTTCTGCCAGCAGCAGCATCGTTTTTTGAAAAACCGCAGGCGTGATTGAATTTGGGACTTCTTTGCTCATACAAATCGCGTACGCTATCCATTTGAATCTGTGAAGAGAGTGGGAGCACTCTATTGGCCTCTTATTCTCTCTCTTAAAAGTAAAAGCATGGTGCGCCGAGAAATTACAACGCACCATGGGCATTCAAACGTAGTCTCTTCTTAATTGACAGTGTTCTTGTATATCTTTCCGTCCTTCATAATCATCACAAAATTCTTTACCGGATCGGAGATGAGGTCAATGTCCTCAAGAGGATTTCCGTCAACCAGTATAAGGTCTGCGAATGCACCTTCTTTCACCACCCCCAGCTCTCCTCCTGGATAAGGGTTACGGGGGCCGCACATCATGACTAACTCTGCATTGTCATGGGTCGCCATTTTTAAGATTTCATATGGAGTATACCACTTCTTGAGTTTCGCAAGGAATTTCCCTTGTTTCACCCCCAAAGCGGGATCGAACAACATGTCGGTACCAAAGGCTGTCTTGACTTTATATTTTCGGGCGAGTCCGATCATGTTGTCCAGATTTTCGACCAGATTTTCATACTTGGCTGTGCTGACAGGGTTATCGAACACAAATGCGTCCTCATCATTCATTAAAGGCTGTATGCATAACCATGCACCCTTTTTGGCCATCAGTTTGGCGGTATCTGCCTTGAGGAAAAAGCCATGTTCAACGGACATGACTCCTGCATTGACTCCCTGTCGGATTGCCTCATCAGTATTGGCATGTATTGCAACGTAGGTATTCCAAGTCTTGGCAACATCGCAGATGGCCTTCATTTCTTCAAAGGTATATTGCGTCACATCAAGCGGGTCGTACAGGGATGACACACCACCACCGGCCATCACTTTAACTTGGGTAGAGCCCATTCGTAATACTTCCCTAGTGCGCTTGATAACCTCAGGAACGCCATCGGCAATCAATGTATGCCCAACTCTTTGGGAGTAATCCAACGGGGCTCCCGGATTTGAAGGGACATCATTGGGGCCACGAAAATCTCCGTGTCCGGAAGTTTGGCTAATATAAGCTCCAGAAGTAAACATGCGGGGACCGTCTATCATCCCTGCGTCAGTGGCTTTTGCAACAGGAAAGGCGTTGCCACCAACATCTCGCACCGTAGTGAAACCACGCAAGAGTGTTTTCTTGGCCTCTTTTCCTGCCGCAATACTGTGAAATCCAAAATCGGAATTCAGTATTTTACCGATAGGCCAAAAATTAAACATGGTGTGCCAATGGGCATCAATAAGACCGGGCATCAAGACTTTGCCTTTAGCATCAATTATTGTCGTGGTTCCAATAGCTGCATCCATATTACCAATTTCGATGATTTTGTTGCCCTTGATGAAAACATTTTTCCCTTCAATAAGCTTCTTATTCATTCCGTCAAAGATGCGAGCATTCAAAATCAGTACGGTGGGGTCAGCCTGATGCACTTCAGCTCTGACAGCCGTTGCCCCTGACAGGAATACTCCTGCACACACCAAAACCACGACAATCTTTTCCCATATTCTTGTTATCATAAACATAAGAATCCTCCCTTTTAAAACTGACCCACCACTGCATGTGCTAATGCGAAAAAACATACATGATTTTGCATAAAATGAAAGTTTTTCATAATGAATGTACAAGGTGAATCAATCATCCCCGTGGTGGGGATTGGAAGGAAACAGACGGCATCATCAGCTATTGAAACAGGAAAGCGAAATGGACGCTCCTGATACGATGACGAGGAGTAGGGTGATTCTGTTGTACGTTTGCTGCGACAGATAACGGGAGATGAAAAGGCCTATGGCCCCGCCGATTAAGGCTCCGGGGCAGCCTGCGGCGTAATATGCCAGTGTCTGGATGTTTTGGACGCCCGCGAGGACCTGGCCGAGCAGGATGGTTGTGCCTGTCATGACGAAGCAGGAGCCGAGAATCCCTTTGGCGGCCTCTTGAGGCCACTTGGTGCAGGATACAAAGATGGCGAGAGGGGGGCCGTTGAATCCGAAAAGCGCGCCGAGCGTGGTGGAAGCGAATCCGGCCAGCACTCCCCAGCGCGGATTGATCGGCTTTCGGGTGGAGTCTTTGGTGAAGAGTGAATACGCGGCGTATGCTATCATGAACAGCCCCATCCCCAGTTTGAGAGTTTCGTTGCCGACGTTTTTCATGAGCAACACCCCCATGGCTGTACCGAACACACCGCCTATGAAAAGGTAGCGCAAGTTTTTCCATCGAATGTATTTGCGATAATTCCAGCTGACTTGAAGATTCAAGGTCAGGACGATGAGTGTTGAAGCAGGGACCGCTATTTCAAGGGGAATTGAGGTCGCTACAAAGGGCATGGCCACCAGGGCCGCCCCAAATCCAGTGATGTTGTTGATGAATCCACCGGCAAACCATGCGAAGAAGAAAAGTAGATAATTAGGCATGGTTACGCCAAGCAATATCCCTGCCAATTTGTTCATGATAAAAAGGGCATTTCAACAAGCTTGCCCGCCGGAACACTTTATGCAAAAGTCCTTTCAGCCAATGCGGCTTGTTGGGGCCTTTCCTGTCGCATTGCCTGCATGAATCATCACCAACCGCCTCATCGCATCATGATTGAAAAATATTGGTCACAAATAATTGAAACAGTTGAAGAAGCCGTTTCCATCAGCGACCCGGACGGGGTCATTCTCTATTTGAACAAACGGCATGAAATCCTTACCGGGATTCCCTCCTCCGAATTGCTTGGCAAGTCGGTGCACGAACTGGTGCGCCGGGGGCTGTTCGACGTTGTGCTGAACCCTGACATTATCCGCAACAAACAGCCGGAAACACGTGTGCAGGAGCTCGCGAGCGGGTTCAAGGTGGTGCTTGAAGGGCACCCTGTTTTCGACGAATCAGGAGAAGTCGCGCTGGTGGTAACTTACCTTCGGGACATCACGAAACTGGCGGAAATGCGCGAACAGATGTCTTCACAGCAGGAGCTTCTGGAGGCTTACCAAAAGCTCCAGAGCTTCGACAGTGCCCTTGAGAAGGTCCCGCCGGTCGTCCAAAGCAAGCCCATGAAACATTTGTACGGGCAATTGGGAATCATCGCGGAAACGGACGCTACAGTCCTGCTTCTGGGAGAAACCGGCGTGGGCAAGGACGTCTTTGCCCGCAAACTGCACAGGCTCAGCGACAGGGCAGACAAGGCCTTTGTGAAAGCCGACTGTGGCAGCATGCCGGAAAATCTCATTGAAACCGAATTGTTCGGTTATGCCCCCGGTACGTTTTCCGGCGGGAACAAAAGCGGCAAGATCGGTCTTATCGAAACCGCTTCAGGTGGTACTCTTTTTCTTGATGAGATAGGTGAGCTGCCGTTGCTCATGCAGACCCGGCTGCTCCGACTCTTGCAGGATCGGGAAATCGTTCGTGTCGGTGCGACCACGCCGCAAAAGGTGAACGTGCGTATTGTGGCGGCAACCAACAAATCCCTTGAAAAGGAAGTAGAAGCAGGGCGTTTCCGCAGTGATTTGTACTATCGTCTGAAGGTCGCTGTCGTGGACATCCCGCCCCTGAAAAAGCGCAAGGCTGACATTTTGCCGATGGCACGTCTGTTCCTGAAGTCCTTTTGTCAGAAGTATCAGCGGGAAGTGACGTTCAGTCAGGAAACGGAAGACGCACTGCTCAACCACAGCTGGCCCGGTAATGTCCGTGAGTTGGAGAACCTCATTCTCGGCTGCGTGGTGACTTCCAAGAAAAACGTCATCGAAGCGAGGGATTTGCCCTTCGCTCCATTGTCCGAGATACGGATTACCTCCGAGGACGGGCTAGACGGCCTGAATATGACGGGATCGTCCATGCGTGAGATTCTTGAAAAGGTGGAAAAATCAATTATTTTGCAAGGTATGGAGCGCGTTGGGAATATTGCCAAACTGGCAAAGGAACTCAAATTGGACAGGACGACGGTTTTTCGAAAGCTCAAAAAATATAACGTCCAGTAGCTCATTCTTTAACATGACAGCACGCAAAACCGCGTCCCCGATGGCTTATCGGGGACGCGGTTTTTTTAGGGGAGGAGGCTTTTATGCGTTTTGAAATCTTTCGTTTGCTTCCCGTTCCAGAGGGCGAAGCTCCTTCATGACACCATCGGCCAGCACCATTCCTTCATAGGGGAATTCCATGCCGAGATAAGCGTATTTGGGTTGCCCCATCCTGTGGTATGGCAGCAATTCGTAGCTGATGTTGTTCTGCACAGGAATGAAGTCGATGATTCGCTGGATTTCTTCGGGATTGTCGTTGAAATCCGGAATGACCGGGGTGCGTGCGAGGATGGGTAGATTCGGGAACGTTTCGGCAACGCGCTTGAAGTTTTCCAGAATGCGTTCATTGCTGGCACCGGTTCCCTTCTTGTGGATGTCGTCGGTGAATGCCTTGATGTCGAAGATCAGTTCATCAAGGTTTTCACAGGCGGCCTTCAGGTCTTCCCATGCTGCGTAGCCACATGTTTCCATGGCTGTTTTGATGCGACGTTTCTTGGCTTCCTTGAGCAGGGCCAGTGAAAACATCGGTTGCGACATGGCCTCGCCGCCGCTGAGGGTCATGCCTCCGCCCGAGCGGGCGTAAAAGGCTGCTTCTTTTTCCACCTCATCAATCACAGCGCGGACGGTCATGGTCTTTCCGTAAACACAGAGTGCATCGGAAGCACAGTTGTCTGCACAGGTGTGGCACTGAACACATTTATCAAGATCAAAGGTGATCAGGTTGTCTTCGGTGGAAGAAATGGCTTCTTCCGGACACATGCGAATGCACCTCGTACATTTTTCAGTGGTCAGACATTTTCCCGGATTATAGCCCATTTGAGGCTTCATTATTTGTGATTCGGGGTTGCTGCACCATGCACAGCGAAGTGGGCATCCTTTCAAGAACACAATGGTTCGAATACCTGCTCCATCATGCACGGAGAAATTCTGGATATTGAAGACAATGCCTTCGTTCGGGTTACTCATGACTGTTTCCTTTCTTGAGTATGAAATGCTTTGAGGCCGGGAAAAACGTGCAGTGCGTAGTGGCTGGCCTGAGACTCTGAAAGGCGGGGGGCAGGCGAACCCGCCCCCCGCGGTGTGCGTATCAGTTACATCTGTTCGTGTTCGGTACGGTTGATGATGTCATTCTGCAGATCGCGGGAGAGATCGCAGAAGTATGCGGAGTAACCGGCGATGCGGACGAGCAGGCTGCGGTACTTGTCAGGATTGGCCTGAGCTTCGAGCAGGGTCTTCTTGTTGATGATGTTGAACTGGAGGTGCCAGAGATGCAGGTCGCACCAGGTGCGGATCAGGTCAACGACCTTCTGGGTACCGGCTTCGCCTTCGACAACTTTCGGGGAAAGCTTGACGTTCAGCAGACGGGATGCACGGTTCTTCATGCCGCGGTTCTTGGAGTGGTAGTTGGACATCAGAACTGCGGTGGGGCCTTTCTGGTCTGCGCCGTGGGATGCGGAAGCGCCATCGGACAGTGCGGTCCATGCTTCACGACCGTTGGGGGTTGCGGAGACAACCTTGCCGAAGGGTACGTGGGAAGTGATGGGTACGTAGCGAACGTCGAGGTTCACGCCGCGCTCTTCGGAGTATTTGTGGGCGTATTCCTGGCACACAGCGTCGATTTCCTTGGCGATTGCATCTGCGTAGGAATCGTTGTTTCCGTAGCAGGGAGCGGAGCGCAGGATTTCGCGGGTTTCTTCATGTCCTTCGAAGTTCACCTTCAGGGCGTCAACGACTTCCTGCATGGTCAGCTTCTTTTCCTCGAAGACCATTTTCTTGATGGCGGCAAGGGAGTCAACCACAGTGCCGTATCCCAGGAATTCGAAGTAGGAGTACTCAAGGCCGCCGGGAATGGTCTGGCTCTGCAGGTCCAGGCCTTCCTTCATGCACAGGTCGTGCAGGACGGAAGCAAGGGGAGAAGCAAAGTGTTCGGGGCGGAGGCTGTCGACGATGTACTGCTGACGGAAGGCCTTGACGAGCAGGTTGTTGTGCTGCTTCAGGTAGGCTTCGTAGAATTCGTCCCAGCTCTTGAAATCGCCGGCTTCGCCTGTTTCCAGACCGACAACTTCATCACCGTACTTGAGCATGCGGCCATTGTGCATGGTCATTTCCATGGCTGTGGCGAAGTTGATGTAGACACAACCGGAAGTGTAGGTCTCGCAGTTGGGCATACGGGCTTCGGTGCAACCGGACACGGAGTAGTCCATGGCCTGATCGAACGGGGCGCCTTTGGCGGTGTAGAGCGGAATGATTTCTTCGTCGTTGATGAGTTTCGGGAAACCGGAACCGTCCTTGATGGTCTCGGCGATCTCGGCGAGGTAACGTTCGGGGGAGTTGGAGTGGATGCGGGTTGCGAGGTCGGGGTAGTTCAGCGGGAACTCGCGCTTGGACTCAAGGAACAGGTAGGTCAGTTCGTTGGTCGCATCTTCACCTTCCGGGGTCTGGCCTCCGATGGTGACAGCTTCCCAGTGAGCATAGCCTTCGTTGAATTCGTTGCCTGTGGGGTTGATGTACAGGTCAATGAACTGAGCCATTTCGACCCACATGTTCTCCAGAAGTTCCTTTGCCTGCTCGGGGGTCAGGGTACCGGCATTGATGTCCTGCTCATAGAAGGGGAACAGGTACTGATCCATGCGGCCGTTGGAGATGATGGCGGAAGCCTTCTGCTCAATGCGGGAGAACATCTGCACGAACCACTGGGACTGGATGGCGTCGCGGAAATCCTTTGCAGGTTCGGCGGGCATGCGTTCGCAGCGGTCTGCCATTGCCAGCAGCTCGGCTTTGCGAATCTTGTCGGTCTCGGCTTCAGCCTGCTCGCGGGCGAGGTCAGCGTGACGGCGGGCCCAGAGGACGATGGCGTCGCAGATGATGATCATGGCTTCGTAGAAGGGACGCTTTTCCCAAGTCTGGACCGGGCTTTCGGCGTCGAGCTGAGCCATCTTTTCCTGTGCTTCACGCTTGATGTCGTTGAAGCCGCGCTTGAGGACCTTGTCGTAGTCATGCACCCACTGGAGAGCGGAACGGTAGGAGGAGGTCTCGGAGACAACGAACTTGGACTTCAGGCCATGGTCATCGTCGTAGGTTACGCCGCGCAGGTCGTCGGGCATGGCACCGTTCAGGTGCTCGTGGTAGGTCTTGCCTTCCCAGTAAGGAGCGATCTCGGTGACGACGATGTCAACTTCTTCCGGGGTGATCTTGAAGGGGCTCTTTTCGCGCTTGTCCAGATCCTTGAGAATGGAGTAGAAGTCACCGTCGATTTCCGGGTACAGGATGCCGTAGCGTCCCAGCTTGCCGGAGCGACCGGCGATGAGAGATTTGGGAGTGATGTACACGGACATCTTTTCGGCACAATTCTTCAGAGCCTTGGCCCAACGCAGAACCAGCGGCTGGCCTTCGGTCTGCTTCATGGATTCGGTGAAGTAGCGGGCACGCTCGATGTCGATGAACGGGGTGGTCATGTGGAAGGAGTCAAGCATCTCGTATACGCGTTCACGTCCCTCTCGGGTATCAATGCTGTTCGCGATACGTTCTTCCTGTGGGGAAAGACAGCAATCATAATTTGTCATGTTAATTCTCCTGATGGATAAATGAACTTTGTCTTAATTCTTTGAATTTTAAACTGTTTAATCGTGGTGGAGCCTTTGTATATAGCGTGATTCCCCTAAAGCACCTACCGTGCCAAACATGTAACATGTTGATTTTAAAAGAGAAGGTGGAAAAAGCGGGCTGTCGAATAAGGCTTGCGCAAAAAAGCACATGTGTTGTTTGGGTGCAACATTAGCCTTCTAAAGTTAGTTATTTGAGGTGTTTGTGCGTTTTGTTGCGCTGCTGCCACAACGTGGTTTGTTGCAACAAAATCAATGGGTGGGAAAAACGGAAAGCGTATTTGAGGATAGTTTTTTTTTAAAATAAACCGCAGAGAGCCATGGTTTATGTAATGGCCCGGTAAAGGTCTGTCTGTCGGTGCTGTAATCTTTGAATTCCGTTGGCGAAAACTCTTGTCCGGTGGTGCGAAGTGGCATTCGGCTTGCTATTTGAGGCACAATCTCATGCACACATAAATCCAAGGAGAATATACCGTGCAGATCATTGATTTTCGTTTCCGCCCCAACACGCAGGCCACCATTGACGGTTTTACCAACAGCACCATGTTCAAGGGCATGTTTGCCAAGATAGATTTGACTCACTTGGTAGCTCAGGAGGTTCCTGAAGTCGTTGAAATGATAAAGGAGCATGATGTTGTCAAAGCCGTTATAACCGGTCGTGACTGCTCCATGACGTATGATGCCGCGGCAAACAACGAAGGCGTTATTTCCTTTGTCAAAGACTTCCCCGACATTTTTCTCGGCTTCATGGGCGTTGACCCGCACAAGGGTATGGACGGCATTTATGAATTGACCCGCCAGATCACAGAAGAGGGAATGCACGGTGCAGCCATTGATCCATATTTGGCAAAGATTTTTGTCAATGATGCCAAGTATTATCCCGTCTACAGCAAGTGCTGTGAACTGGGTATTCCCGTTGTGGTATCCACCGGTCCCGGCACGCTGGTTCCCGGAGCGGTGATGGAACACGCGGCTCCTCGCTACATTGATTACGTTGCCCGTGATTTTCCGGAGTTGAAGATCATCATCAGCCACGGCGGTTACCCGTGGGTTGAAGAAGCCATCATGGTCACGGAGCGCAATGAAAACGTGTACATGGAGTTGTCCGAGTATGAACGTCATCCCGGCGGTGAGTCCTACGTAAAGGCCGCTGCCGACTTGATTGGTGACAAACTTCTTTTTGCCAGCGCTCACCCCGGTGCGGATTTCCGCGATGCTATCGCCATGTACAAGGGATTTGGTCTGAGCGAAGAGGTTATGGAGCAAATCATGTTTAAAAATGCAGAAAAGGTTCTCGGCTTGTAATCGCCTGATGTAGTCGACAAGAAAAGAGAGGAGCTTCGGCTCCTCTTTTTTTTGGTTGAGTAATTGATGGGTGGGGTTTATCAGAGGGGCGTTGCACATGTGCAACTGTTGCTGTTGTGCAACATTGTTGTTTTTTATTTTAAATACAACTGTTTAGGCTATTCGTTTGCCGAATGTTGTCGGATTGCCACGCCGCTGTGAAACTTTTCACAGAAATTTGTGTGGCAATTAGGTGTAGTCAGTTATTGTTATCAATTGTATTTTCTCATCATAGTGATGATTTTTGCTTCTATGTCTGTTTTTGTTTTTATTGTTGTTGAAATAATTGAATTTATTTTGCAGCCAGAGTGTTTCAGTGATTTTTTTCACATGCAAGGCACACCGTTTGCACAAAGTAGAAAAAGCACATGCGTTTATTCCAGCGAAACAGTGCTTTCTTCCCGGTAAATGGCAATGGAGCCTTTGGAGCCGAAATAAAGCCGGGAAATAACAAAAGACTGGACTTCTCAACAGCCGCAGTGCGTCGGGCCGTGGTTGTGGATATTTTTAACGATGAAAAGATTTGGCAAAAGAATCACAGTCAGATTGGGCGTAATTTCGAGGTGTCGTCAAAGGGCGAAGGGAAAAAAAGCGCCATTGAAACCGCAAAGCCGTTTCGTGACTGTCATTGGATTTAATAGCGAAATCCGATTGCCGAAATCATATTTCTTAGACCGTGAAACTGGAGTGCAAAATGAAAAAGACATTGATTCTGCTTATGGCCGCAGCTCTAATGATATGTTCTACGTCCGCCTTTGCTGAAGATTATCAGAGAACCATGATAATGGCGGCAACAGCCAACCCTTCCGGAAGTCTCCATGCAGTTGCGTTGGAGAAATTCAAGGAAATTGTGGAAAAGGACTCCGATGGAAAAGTTCGGGTCAATCTCTTTTTGGGCGGTTCCATGGGGTCCGAGCAGGCGAACGTAAAACAGCTTCGCGGTTCTGAAATTCATGTGTCTGTTCTGGCAGCCGGTAACCTGACGCCTTTTGCTCCGTCCGCTACTATTGCTATCCTGCCTTATCTTTTCCCGAAAATTGAAAATGCCTACACACTCCTGAGCAATGAAGAATTCGTTCAGGGACTTGGCGATTCGGTTGCAGCCGAGAGTAAAACCCGTCCTTTGGGCTGGCTCATCGGTGGTTACCGTGTCCTGACCAACTCCAAACACAGCATCACCAAACTGGCAGATTTGGAAGGCCTCAAGATTCGTGTGCCTAAAGTTCGCATCCAGCTTGATTCCTTCCGTTCCTGGGGTGTGGAACCGCATCCTCTGGCCTGGTCCGAAACCTTCAATGCCCTGCAGCAGGGTGTCGCAGACGGTCAGGAAAATCCCCATTCCATTAACCAGGACCAGAAGTTCTGGGAAGTGCAGAAGTACATCACCGACCTGCATTACATGCTTTGGGTCGGTCCGCTGCTCGTTTCCGAGAAGTGGTTCCAGCGTTTGCCTGAAAACACTCAGGCTCTCGTGCAGAAGGCTGCCACCGAGGCCTGCAAGTATGAGTGGGAATGGGTTGCCAAGCAGAATCAGGTTGCTCTGAGCAATTGCCTCAAGCACGGCATGGAGATGGATGAGCTTACCGACGAAGCCGAATGGATGAACAAGGCACGCGCTCTGTGGCCTCAGTACTATGATGCCATCGGCGGGAAGGCCAAGATCGATAATGCCCTGAAGATCATGGGACAGAACTAAATCTGTATTGAAAGGGCGGGCTTCGGCCCGCCTATAACCTCCTACCCGCAATAATCAAAGTATGCCTATCATAAAAAAATTCTTTGCAAATTTTGAAGAAGGCGCCTGTATGGCCCTGATGGCAACCATGGTGTTCGCCCTCACGCTACAGGTCTTCATGCGCTTTGTTCTGAGTTCGTCCCTGGCCTGGACCGAGGAGTTGTCCCGCTACAGCTTCATCTGGTCTGTTTACATGGGTGGTGTGCTGGCCGTGAAACATAGTCAGCATGTGCGAATTACTGCCCAGTTCCTGATTTTCCCTCCAAAAGTCAGAGTCGCCGTGATCATGTTCACGGATCTGCTCTGGATCGCCGCAAACTTCTTTATCGCTTATCAATCAAGCATTGCCCTGCAGAGCGCGTTTGAATTTCCCGAAGTCTCTCCGACACTGGGTATTGTCAAAGGCTATGTTGAAGCCATGCTGCCTGTCTGTTTTGTGATGATGAATGTGCGGCTGGTAATGAAATACTGGGAGCTTATCAAGAATGGTGAGCTGATGAGCCTTGCCAAAATCGGTGGAGGTGATGCGTAATGTCCACTCTTACCATTACCATCGTGTCCCTGGTTGGCTGTTTCTTCATCGGCATGCCCATCTTCATGTCCCTGATTATTTCAGCGGTCATAGCCATTACGACTTGCGGCTATCTTCCGCTGTCCATCATTCATAACTCCCTGTTCGACGGTGTGAACCTGTTTCCGCTCCTCGCAATTCCCTGTTTCGTCATCGCCGGAACTCTGATGGAGCACGGCAACATCACCAAACAGATCATTGACGTCGTGAAACAACTCGTCGGGCGTCTGCCCGGTGGACTCGGCATCACCACTATTCTGGCGTGTACTTTCTTTGCCGCCATTTCCGGCTCCGGTCCGGGAACCGTTGCCGCAATCGGTACATTGATGATTCCGTCCATGGTGCGTAACGGCTATACTCCATCCTACGCTGCGGCGTCGGCTTCGTCCGGTGGTACCATCGGTATTCTGCTGCCGCCGAGTAACCCCATGATCATCTTCGCCATTCTGGCCAACGTGTCTGTTACGGCCATGTTCACCGCAGGCATCATGCCCGGTCTGATGGTCGCCATATGCATGACCTCCATGGCTATGCTCAAGGCGAAGCTCGAAGGGGTCAAGCCGGATGTGGAACAGCCTCCCTTTGATATGAAAGTCTTCATGAAAAGCCTTTCCAAAGGTGGGTTCGCCCTTGCAACGCCCTTCATCATTCTGGGCTCCATTTATTCCGGAATGGCAACGCCTGTAGAGGCTTCCGTTATCGCCATTGTTTGGGCACTGTTCGTGGGTATTGTGATCAACAAGGCTCTGAAGTGGCAGCATATCAAGATATCCCTGCTGGAAGGTGCCATGCTTTGCGGTACGGTCCTCTTTATCGTCGGCGCATCCACGCTCTTCGGTAAAATCCTGACCTATGAGCAGGCTCCGCTGCGACTCGCCAATATGGTTTTCGGCGTGTCCAAGAATCCTGAAATCGTCCTCCTGATGATCGTGGGTATCCTGTACTTCCTGGGCATGTTCATGGAGACACTCTCCACAATGATCATCCTGGCCCCGGTGCTTCTGCCCATGGTGACCAGTCTCGGCATCGATCCCATTCACTTCGGTGTCATCATGGTCATCACCAACGAGGTCGCCATGCTGACTCCGCCTTTGGGTGTGAACCTCTTTGTGGCCTCACGTATTGCGAACCTGTCAGTGGAAAAGATTTCACTCGCGGTTTTGCCATACCTGTTGGTCCTTACGTTGTGCATCCTTATTGTAATCTACTGCCCGTTCCTCAGCACATGGCTTCCCAGCGTGCTGGGCGCAGGATTGTAACTACAGTCAATAACAACCATATCCGGCCCCGTCAGTTTCTGGCGGGGCCGTTTCCGTAGGGGGAAATAATGAAGTACCTGACTTTGCAGAGTGGTGACAGGATGCCTGCGCTCGGCCTCGGAACATGGCAGGCAGCCAAGGGACAAGTGGCCCAAGCCGTTACCGAAGCGTTGCGTATCGGATATCGCCATATCGACTGTGCACATGTCTACGGCAATGAAGCTGAAATCGGTGAGACCCTCGCCACTACGGACGTTCCCCGCAACGAGCTGTGGATTACGTCCAAGCTTTGGAACAACTCCCAGATGCCCGAGGACGTTCGACCCGCTTTGAAAGGTTCCCTCAAGGCCTTGGGACTTGAATATCTGGATCTTTATCTCGTGCACTGGCCTGTGCAGATCAGGTCTGATGTCACCTATCCGCAATCCTCGGCTGATCTTGTTCCATGGACCACGGAGCACATGCTCGAAACATGGGGAGCCTTGGAAGAATGCGTGGATGAAGGCCTTGTACGCAACATCGGCACATCCAATTTCAGTACAAAAAAGATATTGGCGATACAGGAAAGATGCACTCTCCGGCCCGCAGTGAGTCAGGTGGAGATGCATCCGTATTTTCAGCAGAACAAAATGCGTGCGTTTTGCGCTGCCAATGGGATGATCGTCACTGGTTTTGCTCCGCTTGGTTCCAAGCACCGCCCCGCACATCAGATCAAGGCCGATGAACCGAGTCTGCTGGATCATCCGCACATTCTTTCCATTGCTGAAAAGCATGGCACGACTTCCGCTGCCGTATTGCTCGGCTGGGCCGTGGCACGGGGTACCTCGGTGATTCCCAAGTCCGTGAACCCCGGTCGGTTGCAGCAGAATCTTGCTGCCGCGGATTTGGCGTTGGACGAGGAGGACATGGCCGCCATCAATGCCATGGATGCGGGATACCGCTTTCTCGACGGGGCGCACTGGATGATGGACGGCTCGCCGTATACGCCGGAAAATCTGTGGGATGGCGAATAGTACTTTTGTTGTTGGTGTTGAATTGGTCTTTTAATTCAGCTGCATGAGGAGAAGTATGACTATAAGCGCAAAAAACAAAATCGTTCTGAGCGTGTTCCTTTTTTTCGCGATCATTGTTTTGGTTATGACCGTGTTTTCCTATAGGAGTTTCAGTAGTTCTTCCTACAACAGTCACATGAAGGAACTGGATACGGTTTCACAGGCCGTCGGCAAGGCCGTCAAAGAAAAAACAAATACCTATTTCAGTGAACTGGAACTGATATCCAAATTGTATGACGGCGGGTCAGCCTCGGATGAACAGGAGCAACTCGCCTACCGTGTGAACCTGCTCGGCCAGCTTTCGAAACAGGCTGGCGTCAAGGACACCTATTACGGGTTGCAGGATGGTTCCACCTATTCCATCGGTGCCAAGGGCCGGGTGAAGAACTTCAACGCCAAGGCCGCTGGACGTGAATGGTTCAAACGCATTTTCGGTGGAGAAAAACGGATTGTGACCACGCCGTATGTTTCGTCTATCGGGCAGACGGTCATGGCCGTGGCCGTGCCGATCTCTGTTGCCGGTCAGACTGAAGGTGTTCTCTGCCTCAACCTGCCGTTGACGACGATTACGGAGATTACGCAGACAACACTCAACTTCAAGAATATCTTCCTTTCACGTCCCGATGGTTACATCATGGCGAGCGTGGATCGTGAGCAGATTGGCAAAAGCCTTTGGGAAGTGGTCCCGTCTCTTGCGCAGTTCAAGGACAGCGGTTCCGGAGATCGAGTCCGCTTTGAAATGAATGGTGAGGAATACGAAGGCAGCGTGTACGTTATTGATTCCCTTGGTTGGAAAGTCTGGACGTATCAAAAAACTGAAATAATACGTGCTGATTCCACTGAAAATCTGATTTTTAACATCATTACGGCGATTGTCGCCCTGCTTCTGTCCGCCCTGATGGTCGCTTTTATGGTCAAGGCGGTTATCTTCAAACCGCTCGTGAAAGTAGATACGGGATTGAGTTGGATTGAACAGGGCAATCTGACGCATATTGTGGAAGAGCGAAAACAGGATGACGAGATCGGAAAGCTGATGCAGTCACTCAGAAACATGGGCCAGCAGCTTTTGGCGGTTGTGAGCGAAGTTCGTTCGACGGTTGCATCCGTAAGCGGTGGAGCTCAGGAACTTTCCTCCACGGCACAGGTGCTGGCGCAGGGGGCGACAGAGCAGGCTGCGAGTATCGAAGAGGTCTCGGCTTCCATGGAACAGATGGTTTCCAATATCAGTCAGAATGCCGAGAATGCGCGTGAGACTGAACGCATATCCCGCCAGTCTGCCGAAGAAGCGGAAAAGGGCGGAGAGGCCGTCGGCAAGACTGTCGAGGCCATGCGGGAAATCGCTGACAAAATCTCCGTGATCGAGGAGATTGCCCGTCAGACAAACCTGTTGGCCCTGAATGCGGCTATCGAGGCTGCCCGTGCCGGTGAACACGGCAAGGGGTTTGCCGTGGTTGCTGCCGAGGTCCGGAAACTGGCTGAGCGTTCTGGAACCGCGGCTGCCGAGATCAGTGACCTGTCGGCATCCAGTGTCGCTGTGGCCGAAGAAGCCGGTGACATGCTGGGCAAGATGGTCCCCGATATCAGGCATACATCCGAACTGATTCAGGAGATCGCAGCGGCAAGCGATGAACAGAACGCCGGAGCCGAGACGGTTAACCGGGCCATTCATCAACTGGATCAGGTTATCCAGCAGACGGCCGCTGCTTCGGAGGAAATGTCCTCGACTTCACAGCAGCTCAATTCACAGGCGGCGCATCTCAGCGAAACAGTCGCCTTTTTCGATATCGGCCATGACAACGGCGGCATTCTTTCCTGCACGGCAACAGTCGTCGGAAGGAATGATGCGCCCTCTGCGCTTCCTGCCGGACGTCACGGTGTAGGTAGCGATGATTATGAGCGATTCTAGCCGTATCGCTGAAACATTCAATTGGGCCTCGGGGGAAATCTCCCGGGGCCATTTTTGTTCCCATATAGTGCAGGATTCCCTTTTGTCGGACCTTGGCTGCCTGAATGATAATGAATGCCGAGGGGGCATGGTGTGGGAAGTGCCAACAAAAGTGGCTCTTGTAAAAAAACAATGGTATCACCCGTTTCCATGAGCATGAATATCAAACACCCCCGTCGTGAATATACGAAGATAGAGAAATATTCGCCTGTAACTCTTGGACTGTTCGTACTGATTTTCTTTGGAATCGTCGGTGCTGTCGGTTGGTATTTGGGTGAGGGTTGGGCAATAGCCGTACTGATTTTCGTTTTGTGGAGTGATTGCATACTTCGTTTGGCTGCCGTCAGTTTTCGGGGACGTCGGAAAAAGGACAAGGTCATGGCTCCATTGGTCGAAAAGGAATTTTCCGGTCATAAGCCTGATCCTGAGCTCGGCTGGTCATTGATTCCCGATGTTCGAATGACGAATTCATTTGCCATTCCGCGCAAGAAATTGCGTCTTGATTACACTGTCAGTACCGACGTTTCGGGGCGGCGCATCACGGCTGAAAACAATGACGGCGGCAAATCTGTCATCAGTATTTATGGCTGCTCCAATACGTTTGGGTGGGGACTTGATGATAAGGCGACGTATCCGTGGCTTGTACAGTCGGCCTTTCCTGAACAGACTGTGCTCAACTACGGCGTGTCCGGTTATTCATTGTATCAGGTGCTTCTGAGCATGGAACGCACTCTTGAGCGTGACAAGCCAAAGATTGTCGTTCTGGGGTTTTCTCCGGGGCTGGAAGCACGGTCCGTTTCCGATCATCATTATCTGCGAATTCTTTCGGAAGAGGGGGCCATGTCTCCTTCCTGCCTGTCAGTCGTGCGTAGAAACGGTAAACGCACGCTCAAGCGTTTTCCGCTGGAGGCATACAAATACCTGCCGCTGTCCGATTCCAGTCCTCTTATCAAGCTTGCCGAGCGTGGTTTGAACCGATGCTTTTTCAAAAGCCGCGGGCGTGGTGACGCTCGTCGCATGACCACTGAACATCTGCTCCTGATGATGAGCAACCTCTGCAAAAAGCATGGTGCCGTGTTTCATGTCCAGTACCTTGTCGCCAATACCGGGTATCGTAATTTTCTCCATACCACAGGGGTCAACTGGGCGCCCGGTCCGGTTGACCTTGATCTGTGCGATGCTGCCGGAACCTATCTGTATCGCCTGTCACCGTTTGATGGTCATCCTAACGCAACAGCCAACCGAGAATATGCCGATACGCTGACACCCATTCTTCATCAATTGATGGAAAGTGGTTCATACAAGCCGGAACCCGGTGCATTGGGCACCTCCAAACGGGATGATGCGACCGAATCGGCCATTTATCCTGTTTTCTAGCACTGCGCAGTCCAAGCTTAGGCAAGAGATAATTCTGTCGCGGGAGTTGTTTTAATCAGGAGATGGACCTTGCTGAATCTCGTCCTTTTTTGGATGAAACATATATAATGATACGCTTTTTGAGGACTGTACCACGATTTGACACCGGTATTTTCATTTTCTTTGTTATGATGCCGACTGTATCCTAGGTTGTTGTTTTTTCGTGCTTAGTTGATTTTATGCCTTTCATGGTGCTTTTCTTTGCGGTCAACATTTCCTTTGTTAATCTCCCGTAATTCAAGTGCATATTGTGTTTTTAGTGTCAAAACTCCATCAAGTCGGTGCGGGTGTGCATTCGCATGGGCATTTCATAGAGCTTTTATGTCCAGTTGGACATAATGAATTTTATTGAAGGGAAATGCGTAGCGACATGTTTGAGCGCGTTTTCATTCTCAACCTCTCGGGAGGTGGCCCATGTTCAAGGAAAACAACATGCCTGCTGTCGAGTCCGTCACGCCGATGTCTCCGATCATGAGAATGCACCTCTGGTTTGAGACCAAGGAGGGTGTGCTGTTCGGACTTGGAAGGCTTCAGCTTCTGAGGCAGGTGGAACGCTGCGGGTCTCTCAAGGCGGCTGCCGAGACGCTTGGCATGTCGTATCGGGGAGCATGGGGCAAGATAAAGACCACCGAGGAACTGATCGGTGAAAAGCTCATTGAGCGGGCTGAATGTCGACGTGCCGGATACCATCTGACTCCCTTTGGAAGCGGCATCGCAAAAAGCTTTGACCAGTGGTATCAGGAAGTCGAAACCTTTGCTCTGTCCAAGAGCCGGGAATTCTTACCTTTTTCTTTGGAAAAGTACGAGTGATCTCTTTCGTGCGTCTTTTAATGTGTTAAATATAACATATTGAAATAATTGTATTTTATGCTAGCTTGGTGGTGCTCGAACATTTCGTTGGAGAAATAACACCGCCGAGCATTGAGCAGCACGGCACAGATTAAGGAGGCCACAGGTATGAAATTTGACCGCCGAAGCTTTATGAAGCTCGCAGGTTCTGGAGCGGCGTGTCTCACCCTCGGGCAGCTCGGAGTGAGTCTGACTCCGATCAAGGCCTATGCCGAAGAGATCAAGATCTCCGGTGCGAAAGAGGTTGTGACAGTCTGTCCGTTCTGTTCCGTGAGTTGTCATGTCATCGGGCATGTCAAGAACGGCAAGCTCGTCAACACTGAGGGTGACCCGGATTATCCCATTAACGAAGGCGCGCTGTGTGCAAAGGGTGCGGCCATGTTCAGCATGACCACCAGTCATCACAGGCTGCAGAAACCCTTGTATCGCGCTCCGTACAGCGACAAGTGGGAAGAGAAGAGCTGGGACTGGATGCTCGACCGTATCGCACGGCGCATCAAGGACACTCGCGACAAGGATATTATTCTCAAGAACAAGAAGGGCGATACGGTCAACCGACTTGAGTCCATGTTCCTGCTGGGCACCTCCCATGCAGGCAACGAAGAATGTGCGCTTGCTCATCAGGCAATGCGCAGCCTGGGTGTTGTCCACATGGACCACCAGGCACGTATCTGACACAGCGCAACTGTTGCGGCTCTGGGAGAGTCGTTCGGACGCGGTGCGATGACCAACCACTGGATCGACATCAAGAATGCCGATTCAATCCTTATA